>OGYW01000533.1_pt1 | contig 35315 bp, 36 predicted proteins | sample 1576621 | NCBI WGS metagenome assembly OGYW01 (sample SAMEA3541528, study PRJEB24748) | human gut metagenome | biome: human gut; feature: human-associated habitat; material: faeces | place: China | collected 2012 | reverse complement strand
AAAAACTTAATGACAAATTGGAAATCGCTCTGAAAAAAGCAGAGGATGCCAGTCTGGCAAAGACTCGTTTTCTTAACAATATGTCACATGACATCCGTACTCCTATGAATGCAATTCTGGGTTATGCACAGCTTATGGAGGAAGAACTAAAAGAAAAGGATCTGCCTGAAACTTCAGATCATCTGGAAAAATTGCAGCAGTCTGGAAATCTTCTTCTGTCAATCATAAATAATGTACTTGATATGGCTCGGATTGAGAGCGGAAAGATGGAAATTGATGAGAACTATGGCCGGATTGAAGATATCCGGCAGACTTTATTTGAAATATTTGGTGATGAAGCAAAGAAAAAGAATATTGCACTTCATTACACAATAAATGTGGAGCATGAGCATATACTGACAGATACTACCAAGGTAAAAGAAATATTTGTCAATATCCTGAGCAATGCCATAAAATATACCCCATCCGGTGGTTCTGTTATGATAAACATAGACGAATTAGTATGTGATGAGCCCGGGTACATGATGGTAAGGACCAGGGTGAGCGATACCGGAATCGGTATGAGCCAGGATTATCTGACAAAGATTTTCGATGCATTCACGCGTGAGCGAAACACTACAAAGAGCAAAATCACAGGAAGCGGATTGGGAATGTCAATCGTAAAGAGATATGTTGATCTGCTCGGCGGAACAATAGATGTAGAGAGTGAGCCTGGAAAGGGCAGCACCTTTACTGTAACATTAAAACACAGGATAGCGGATGAAAGCTATTATGTAAAAAAACATGATGAAGGCTCTGGAACAGCCAGTAAAATCCTTGAAGGCAAGAATATCCTTTTGGCAGAGGACAATGATCTGAATGCAGAGATTGCAGAAGCAATACTTGAGCGTGCCGGCCTTAAAACAGAACGTGTGGAGGATGGCATTCAGTGTGTAAATAAGATAACAAAAATGCCGGTGGGAACATATGATATGATCCTCATGGATATCCAGATGCCCCGAATGGACGGTTATAAAGCAACACAGGCAATCAGGCACTTACCGGATAAGGATAAGGCATGCATACCGATCGTTGCAATGACGGCAAATGCATTTGAAGAAGATAAGCGGGATGCTGTTGCAGCTGGAATGAATGGTCATATTGCAAAGCCGATCCAGATTGATAAACTGCTGTCGATGTTAGCGGAAGTTTTAAGGCAGTAAGAAAACTAATAATTTCGTGTTATACTGAATGGAGTGGTCATTCTTTCTGTATTGAAAAAACAGGAAAACTTACAGACTGGGAAGGACAACAGCATGAACGCAAACAGACTGCGTTCATGAGCAAGTAGCGAAAGCGGATTGCGAATGTCCTATTTATATAACGTATACAAATGTAAATGGATATCTGATCCCGAATCTCACCTATAAATCCGGTGAGCAGATGGAGCAACTTGGCAAGTATGGTTTTCTTCGCAGAGATTATCTGAAGAACCATCGAAATTCAACTTATCAGGTGATGCTTCTGCAGGACACCATTGGAGAGCATCTTCTGGAAGTAGACAAGGCAGCCAGAGAACGGGAAGAAGTGATTCTGAAACAGCTAGAGAAAAAAGAGCCTTTGCCGGATAAAGAGAAAGATCAGATTGTCTGGGTATGATCTGGTTACGGACAGTCCGACAAAGAGAATCTATGAAGCAGTGAAGCGTATTCCGAAAGGACATGTGGCAACTTATGGGAAGATCGCAGAGATGGCGGGAGACCACAGAATGGCAAGAGCCGTGGGCAATGCACTGCATAAGAATCCGGATCCGGAACATATTCCGTGCTTCAGAGTGGTCAATGCGAAAGGTGAACTGGCCGGGGCATTTGCGTTTGGTGGAGAGGATGTACAGGCAGAACTTCTTCGAGCGGATGGAGTTGAAGTGATAAATGGAAGGGTAGATTTGGAAAAATATGGAATATGTGTCTGCGGAAATCTGGGAAAAAATTCCGGAAGATATTAAGAAGATGATAAATTTTCAGCGGATCAGCTGTTAACAATGGAATAAAAGCTTGACAAATTTCTAAATTTTTATATAATTATCAAAGGTAATTAACTGTGATAATTACTAGAAGTGCCATGAATGCAAAAGAAAGTATAAGTGGTGATTTTACTGATAATATATAAGGAGGACAGAATATGACAAGTGAAATAATAAAAAGGATGTTCGATGCATGTTATCAGGCAAAGCGGACCCGGGAGATGCTCCCACCGTTGCCCGAAGGTGTTCGTTCATCCTTTATTCAATATCTGGATACGATACAGTCTTTGGAAGGACAGGGCGTACAGGTAAAGGTGTCGGATATCAGTGATGCAATGGAGCTTCCAAGACCGGGAGTTACAAGAACTGTCAAAGAGATGGAAGAAAAAGGATACCTTAAGAAAATGGCTTCTGAAGCAGATGGACGTGTCACATACATAGTTGTTACAAGAAAGGGAACAAATCTTTCGCAGAAATATGACGAACAATATTTTAAAAGTCTGCTCCCTTACATGGAAGAAATCTCGGACGAAGATGCAGAATGTATGATACGGACGATAGAGAAATTTTATCAGATCATGTGCGAAAGGAGAAAACATTACGATGAACGATAAGGCAGATTTTACACAAGGAAGCATACTTAAAAAACTGATTGCATTTATGATACCGGTGCTGGGAGCATTGATCCTGCAGGCGGCATACGGTGCAGTGGATCTTCTGGTAGTTGGAAGATTCGGTTCTACATCCGGGCTTTCAGCGGTTTCTACGGGAAGTCAGGTATTGAATCTTGTAACTTTTGTAGTGACACAGTTTGCAATGGGTATTACGGTACTGATTGCGAGATATCTCGGTGAAAAGAGACCAGAGCAGATTGGATCGGTCATTGGCGGATCAGCAGTTGTATTTACGATGATTGCAGTCGGATTATTTATCGTTATGGTTGGATTTGCACATCCAATCTCAGTCCTGATGCAGGCTCCGAAAGAGGCGGTTGAGCTGACCTCGGTATATGTGCGTATCTGCGGAGGCGGTATTTTCTTTATTGTTGCATACAATCTTTTATCAGCAATTTTCCGTGGACTGGGGGACAGTAAATCACCGTTGCTATTTGTATTTGTTGCATGTATTGTAAATGTGATCGGAGATATAGTACTTGTGGCAGGATTTCATATGGACGCAGCAGGTGCGGCGATTGCAACTGTTACAGCGCAGGCACTCAGCGTAGTATTTGCTATTGTTATTCTGATCAAAAAGGAACTTCCATTTAAGATTACCAGAAAAGATTTCGGGTTGAATAGTCAGTGTAAGAAATTCCTAAAGATCGGACTTCCGCTTGCACTGCAGGAGTTCCTGACACAGATGTCCTTCCTGGCACTTTGTGCATTTGTGAACCGGCTTGGCCTGGAAGCTTCTTCGGGTTACGGTGTTGCATGTAAGATTGTCAACTTTGCGATGCTGGTTCCAAGTGCGCTGATGCAGTCGATGGCATCCTTTGTATCTCAGAACATCGGAGCAGGCAAGGCAAAGCGTGCGAAGAAATCCATGTTTACCGGAATCGGTGTTGGCCTGGTTGTGGGATGTATAGTATTTTTATTGGTGATGTTTGGAGGCGATATACTGGCAGGGTTCTTCACAACGGATGTAGCCGTTATCCAGAAAGGGTATGCATATCTGAAAGGATTCGCACTAGAAACAATCGTGACAGCAATTCTGTTCAGTATGGTCGGATATTTCAATGGTAATAACAAGACGGTATGGGTAATGACACAGGGATTAATCCAGACATTGCTGGTACGTCTTCCATTTGCCTATGTGATGAGTATCCAGCCGAATGCAAGCCTGACGAAGATCGGTCTTGCGGCACCAGTATCGACAATGGTGGGAATCGTGCTAAATGTTGGATTTTATATTTATCTTGACCGTGCAGAGAAAAAAAGTAACGCTTTATAAATCATTATATGTTTAAAAAAGGGAGCGGGAGAGACACTGCAGGTAATTGCTTGAGACCAAGGGAATGCTTCTGGATGATGCATACAGCGTATCAGCCGGTTATATAATGTCAGTGACCAGGAAGCAACAAAGCTGATAGAGGATACAGATAAAAGGCGTATGACAAATTATAACTTTTATACCGGGCAGAAGTGGGGAAAGGCCAGCAATTACACGTTGTGTCTGAACAGTTCACAGCTTGGATATGGCAGATGTGAAGCGGTTATTATGGAGTGCGCGAAATAAAAAATCCGGTTATAGTAAAATCCCATCTTTGGCAGTTGGAAAGAAAAAATGGCTGCATACCAAGCAAAATCAAGGTGTGCAAAAAAAATCTCAAATAATTAGCACTCACCTCTTGTAAGAACATTGTGGATTTTGTCCTGCTTTGTCATATTATATAATTTGATGAAATCCTAGTAAAATCAATGGTTCAGCATCATATATGTGAATATTATTATTTTATCTTGTTTTATTTTGTTTCACAAAAAATATGTAAATTGTATGTACGCAAAAAGGCATTCCCACAATTTAGGGAGTGCCTTTTTAGAGTTACTGTTATTTTACTTTGCCACTGTTATTCAGAAAAGTTTTTTATGACTATTCTTTGACTTTTTCTTGCACTCTTTTTTAATTTCAGAGAGTGAGTTTTGTATTTCAATCATTTTTATAGCATCTTCCTTTGATGTATTTTCGTATGACAAAATATATTCTGTTAGTAAATTTAAAAATAGAATTCCTTGTGGCAATGTTAAAATAGTGTTTATTGTTTCGATAAATGGGCGGGCTTTAGTGTCTGATATTATGGAATAAATAGCTTTTTCAGATAGCCCAGTTTTATTATGAATATCTGTTGTTTCTTGTTGGGGAGTATCATAATCGCCTACAAGGTAACCTATTTCACAGTTAAAAATCTCACACATACATTTAATAGTGTCTAAACATATACCATTATCATCACCTTTTTCCCATTTTGCAATAGTTTGGCGAGTGCTACCTACTTTGTCTGCAAGTTCATTTTGTGTTAGATTCTTTCGGGTTCTTGCGTTCTTGATGTTATTCATAGTTAACATATCCTTTCTTAATAAAAAATAAATGTCAAAAATGTTATATTGAACATTACCTAAACAAAGCATACAATATAATTGAAAATAAAGCAAGACAAAAGGAGGTGGAATTATGAGAGCAACAAGCAAAAATGAAAATATTAAAAATCTTGATAAGATTTGTGTTGATACTAACGAACTTATGAGCCTTTTAAGTTGTGGCAGAGTAACGGCAGTTCAGATTGGTGGACAAGCAGGTGCAAGAATTGAAATTGGAAAAAGATTGCTTTGGAATATTTCAAAGGTTCAAAAGTATCTTGATGCAATAGCAACTGAATAAGAAAGGAGAACGAGAAAAAGGCATGATTGTAGCAGGATTTACAGACAGCTGGGAAAGTAGTATTGATGCAGTGGCAAAAGGAGAAAAGGTAATTGTGCTTGTTTATGACAGCAAGCAACCAACAATAAGAATGTACAATTTTGCAGAAGATGAAGCAAAAGAAATACAGGCAGTTATTGACGAATGGATGGTTGATTTTTATGCGAATTAGGCTTGATGATTTAGAAAAATATTATAGCCGAACTGCTGAAAGGGAAAGTAATGGAACATCATATATTACAAAACCAATAGATAAAAGAAAAAATGCAGACCCACAGCTAAATTGTGCTGTATATGAAATACGTTTATTACGATTTTCTAATGAAAAAGACACAAAGAAATGTTTTACAAGATTAGCAAACTTTTTAAAACGTAATATAAACTGTGGGACTGTTGCAACATTGGGATATAGCGTTCACGCAAAGTGGTCGCCGTATCGCTTTGAACAAGGTGCAAAAGGTGGGCGAGCAAAGAAAGTATTTAATAATGCAAATAGTTATAAACGACCACCTCATATTCACTTAAATATTGCAGGTAATGAAGCACACAAGATAGCAACAAAGTTACATAAAAATGAAAGTAGATTATACGAACGTACACATAATAAACCTTTTCCAAAGATACAGCGTGATTTTATACGGAGTAAGGCAGGGCATAATTTAAGCAGGGAGTATATACAATGGCAAAGCAGTTTATATCGTGAGTTTGGAAATGTTGATGCTTTTATAGAGGAACATAACACGGAGAGAATAAAAAATAATAGTTATTATGATGAGAAATATTGATGAGTTAGAAATACATTTTTGTATTTTGAGTACAACTACAAATATGTAGGAATACTAGTGTTTATAATGGTTTGCTGTATGTAAGTAACAAGGACGGCAGACTACTAAAATAATAAATAAAACTATAACTATATTACAATATCATAGAAAGGAGATTGATTAATGTTTTACGGATATGCAGAACAAGTTGAACGATTAAAAACAAAACTTGAAGAAAAAGATGCCTCGAAAGTACACTTTTTAGATATGCGGAAAGATGGAACGTTTGTAGATATTCATACAAAAACTACATATAAAAATTGGAATGAAATCAAGAAAAAGTTAGCAGGCGTAATAATTGTAGATGATATTCCAAGACCAAATGGAAAGGAGGTGTAGGACAATTGCGAATTTCTGATGAAAGAATGATTGAAGCACTTGTTACAACTGGAAATATTACAAAATGTGCAAAGATGCTAGGATGTAATAGAAAGTCAATTTATGACAGGCTAAAAAAGCCCGAATTTTACGCAAAACTACAACAACAGCGTAAAGATTGTTTTGCTTTAACGACTAGCAAGATAACAAATGCACAGGAACAGGCTGTGCAAACACTTATAGACGTTATGAGCAGTGAGGATGCAAGTGATGGATGCAAAATAAAGGCAAGTCAAATAATACTTGATACTTGTATAAAGACCGTACAGCAAGTGGATATTATAGACCAAATACATGAGCTTAAACAAATGATGAAAATGCGGGAAATGTAACGCAACTAAACAAGAAACATATACGAAAGGGAGTGGTTTTATGTCAAATTTAGCAACAGACATTTTAAGAGCAGAGAAGAAAAAGGCTACTTTTTGGAAAGTGGCAACAATCGTTACTTTTACGATTGCTCTTGCGGAACTTGTAGTTATTGCATTTTAGAAAGTGGGTATCTTATGAAAAAAGATAAATTTATACCAAATGCCCCCATATTTGCTAATTTAAAAAATAGGGGAGTGACCTGTGTTTGCAATGCAAATACAAAAAATAAGCTTGAAAAAGCAAGAAGAAAAGGACTAATCATCTTTGAACCAGCTCTAAATTATGGTGTAAAAGAATATAGTCAAATTGTAAAACGTAGACAAAAATATAACAAATAAAGGAGATTATAATTTATGAATAATGTAACAGTAAAAACAGGTAGCATTTATGATGCAATGATGCAGACAGAAAAATTAAAGCAGAAATTTGAAAGTGCTGTGAATGATGTAAAAGCAAACAGAAATTTAAGTGAAGAGGGAAAACAAAAGGAAGTTGAACTACTTAAGCAGGACTACATAAAAAACAGTGATAAATTGAAAGCTGGTATGATTGATGCTGTAGAGGAAATTAAGAGCAGTATAGCAGGTAAACCATACGAATATGGTGCTGATTTAGAACATAGTATTGATTTTATTAGGACAATGGCAGATGCAGGAATTTTAACAGATGAAATGTTTACACACGAAATGGACAAGTATCGAGGTGATGAAATGGCTTATGTATTTGCAAGAGAAAAGCTGAAAGGTTCTATACCTGTTGAAAGATTTGACGCTTATACTTTTTCTACTTACGGAGATTATGATGTAAATGGCAAACGTGCTTTTATATCACCGCTTGAACATTTTAATAAGTTAGAGGAATATATCAAGTCAGGTAATGATATTATGATTGCACATATGCTGGGACAGACAGAAAGCAAGTTGGGGGTTGAAAGTGTAGGCAGACAGAATTATAGAGAACAGCAAAAAGCAAAGTTACAATCTAAAATAGATAATACACCACAGCTCATTTAATATAATTTATAATAAATTGCATTAAAATTCACGTCAAATTTGCGTTTTAAGTGCTTTAGTGTACAAATAGTAATTAAATGCTTAAAATAGCAAATTTGCGTAGAATTACACAAAAATAATAATTTAGTCTGTGTGATTAAAATAAAAATCAAGATAAATATGTAAAAACAATGTAATTACACAAAAAAATATAATATAAAGCTAAAAAAATATTGATTTTAAAAGTAATTTTGTAAAATATTAGTACTTACATAACATTATAATAAACACTTTTATTGTAAAATTTGGCATAATATTATATAATTATTGTACGGACAAAAAAGCGAGGTGATAAAATGAACAGTCCGAAGAAAAAAAGAGGTAGACCGAAAGAAAGCAATCCAAGAAATAAGCGTTTTGAAATACGAATGACACAAGAGCAGGAAAAATTACTTGCAGAGTGTTCAGAAAAGGCAGGAATTAGTAAAACAGACGTGATTATAAAAGGAATTGAACTATTTAGGAATACATTATAAAAGGTTAGTCACTCCCCGACCAAAGCGAATGACCAACCCTATGTATAAGTAGTACAGAATGTCCGTACCGTGAAATATTCTATCATAGTATGAGCATTCAGGCAAACGAAAGAAAGGATGTACAATATTATGGCAGAAAAGCGAAAAGACAATAAAGGTAGAAACCTACAAAAAGGTGAGGGACAAAGAAAAGACGGAAGATATTATTTTCAATATAAAGACATTTTTGGAAAAAATAAGGTTGTATATAGTTGGAAATTGGCAGATTTGAGAGAAAAGGAAAAGCAAATAATAAAAGATACAGAAGATGGTATTGACAACGTATCGTCTAAAATATCATTAAATGAACTATTTGACTTGTATATAAGTTTAAAAAATAAGGAAAAATTTAGAGATACAACAAAAGATAATTATATTGCTATGTGGGATTTACATATCAGAAACACGGAGTTAGGTGTTGCAAAGATTTGTAATATTAAGCCTAGTCATATAAAGAAGTTTTATGCAGAACTTAAAGAAAAAGGGCTTTCTAATAGCACTATAAAGCTATTTCATAGTATGTTATTACCTAGTTTTGAACTGGCGGTTAATGATGATATGATTAGAAAAAATCCTGCTAAAAAATGTTTAGATGAATATAAGGGAGGAGCAAAAGAAAAAAAAGCATTAACTGTAAGTGAGCAAGAGACACTGTTACAATTTGTTAAAGAAAGCAATGTATATAATTCATATGAACCTATGTTAAGGTATATGCTGGGAACAGGGTGTAGAATTGGTGAGGTTATTGGAATAACTTGGAATGATATTGATATGAAAAATAAAGAAATTAATATCAATCATCAGATTATATATAAGAGAAATGCAGAGGGAAAGACAGCTTTTTCCATATCAGAAACAAAAACAGAAGCAGGAAATAGAAAAATTCCAATGACAAGTGAAGTATATAATGCTTTATGTATGCAGAGAAAATATCTTTTGTATATGGGAATACCGAGAGATTATAATGTTAATGGCTATAGTAGGTTTGTGTTTGTTACAAAAAGTGGGAAGCCTATTGCACCGAATGGATTTAATAATATGTTAAAGAATTTAGTGAATGCATATAACAAGCGAGAAACTATAATGGCAGAATCAGAGAAAAGAGAGCCTATATTATTACCACATATATCAGCACATACATTTAGACATACTGCTTGCACTAGAATGGCAGAGGCAGGCGTGCAACCAAAAACATTGCAATATATTTTAGGACATAGTGATATGTCAATTACTATGAATGTGTATACTCACGCACAATATGACAATGTGAAAAAAGAAATTGAAAATATGGAACAGCGACAAGTTGTTTAAAGTAGTGAAAATAAGAGGGAAAACTCCCTCTTATTTTTGTAAAACGTTGCAAAATATGTAAATTGTATGTAAATAAGGGAAAAAGAAAGATTTGATACGCAGAAATTATAGTAATTCACACAATCTTCACAGAAAATTAGCACTCACCTCTTGACAATGCTAACAAAAAGGACTATAACATAGTCAGAACGAAGGAAGAGATAAAGATTTAAAGAAATAATTAAAGATTCAAGCTTTAAAATCTAAATCAAATTCGTTAGTTCAGATAATCAACACCTCGGATTTCTCCGATAGTGCAATTACAAAATTTATATCTATTAGACGAAAGGAGATATGACTTATGATGATGCCTAGTATTTTTGGAGAAAACTTATTTGATGATTTTATGGACGATTTTTCATTCCCTACATTACCTGATGTAGACAAGGAATTGTATGGAAAACATGCAAAGAACCTAATGAAAACCGATGTTAAGGAAACTGATGACGGATATCAGGTTGCAGTTGATCTTCCGGGATTTAAGAAGGACGAAATCAAGATTAAACTTGAAAATGGTACATTAACAATTAATGCAGCCAAAGGTCTTGACAAGGATGAGAAGAACAAGGAAGGTAAGTATGTAAGACGTGAACGTTATGCAGGAAGTATGAGCAGAAGCTTTTATGTTGGTGAACATGTTACAGCAGAACAGGTTCATCCAAAGTATGAGAATGGTATTTTAACCTTCGAAATACCTAAGAACAAAGAACCAATCGAAGAAAAAGAAAAGTTCATTGCTATTGAAGGATAACATATTAACAAAATAAAGAAATCCCCATATCGACTTAGTGTTGGTATGGGGATTTTTTTGTGTTATAATTGGCTACAAATAATTATGTTAGTATGATTCTAAAAAAATATGTAGAAATTGGGAAAATAGTGTGTTAGAAGCACGGAGGTGAAAAATGAGTCAATTTAGGAATATTATTAAAAAAGCAGTAGTTATAGGACTTTGCATTTGCACTTTTTCTGTTCAGGTAAGCGGTGCTACACCATGGTCATCAGCTAATGGAATTTTTTATGATGGAAATGGCAATGAAATAAAAGGTGCAATAGCTAAAGGAATTGATGTAAGTTATCACAACGGTGACATTGATTGGGCAAAGGTTAAGGCGGCAGGGATTAGTTTTGCTTTGCTTAGATGTGGATATGGAAATGATGAAAGAAATCAGGATGACATAAAGTTTGTGCAGAATGTAAAAGGTTGTGAGGACAATGGCATTCAATATGGAGTTTATTTGTATTCATATGCAGTTGACAATGACAAAGAAAAGACTTTAGAAGATATGGCTAGAAGTGAGGCAGAACACGTTCTTAGAATGATTGAAGAAGCCGGAGCTAAACCTACGATGTCTGTTTATTACGATATAGAGGACAAATCTCAGGTTGGAATGACTGCTAAGCAGTATGGGGATATGGCTGAAATTTTTTGCAATATTGTAAAAAATGCCGGCTATAAGGTTGGTGTTTATTCTAACTATTATTGGTGGACCAATAGATTTACTGATTCAAGATTTGATAATTGGGGAAAATGGGTTGCAAGATATAATAACACAAGTGAGTACAACAAAGAATATGATATTTGGCAATATACTGAGTCAGGCACGGTAGATGGCGTGGGAAGTGGAATGGATGTTAATATTTTGCTTTCAAGACCTTGCAGTATTACAGGACATCAGTATGAATTTTATCAATTAGTGTCAAAATCAACAACCACAATAAATGGAAAAGCTACATATAAATGTAAAACCTGTGGTCACATTAAAACAACAGACATAGCAAAAATTAGTCAGATAACAATTTCAAAAACAAAATATGAATATACAGGAAAAGCCTTTAAACCTACAGTTACAGTAAAAGACAGCAACGGGCAGGTAATTTCAACTCAGAATTATAATATAATATATTCATCTAACAAAAAGGTTGGAAATGGCACTGTAAAGATTGTTTTTAAAGGCAATTATAGTGGCACGATTACAAAAATATTTAAAATAGTTCCAAAGAAAGTAAGTCTTACAAAGGCAACCAACATTAAAGGCAAAAAAGTCAAATTGGGTTGGAAAAAGGTATCGGGAATATCCGGTTACGAAATCCAGTATGGCATAAATAAGTCTTTTAAGAAGGCAAAGACAACAACAGCCAAGTCTTCTTTGAAAACAAAAACAATTAAAAAACTTAAAAATAAAAAGAAATATTATTTCAGAATGAGAGCTTATAAAAAAGTATCTGGAACGAAAGTTTATGGAGTGTATAGTTCAAAGAAAACAGTTAAAATTACAAAGTGATTATTAAAGCCAGTGCAGAAACATGTTTAAAATTAGACGCGATATTAATTGATAATGTTGATATTTTTGTTATAATTAAAGAAGCGGGAATTAAATTTTTGAACGGGAATCAAAGATTTTTTAGACGGAGGAATTATAATGGAAATTAAAGAAATTTTAAGCAAGGTAGATCATACATTATTAAAACCTGAATCTACTTGGGAGCAGATTAAGGAGATTTGTGATGACGGAATCAAATATGAAACAGCATCAGTTTGTATTCCACCATCATTTGTAAAACAGGCTGCTGATTATGTGGACGGCAAGATTGCAATCTGTACAGTTATTGGTTTTCCTAATGGATACAATACTACAGAAATCAAATGTGCAGAAGCAGCACAGGCAGTTAAAGAAGGCGCAGCGGAAATCGATATGGTTATTAATATTGGATGGGCTAAAGAAGGAAGATGGGATGACATTTTCTGCGAAATCAACAAGATAAAAGAAGCTTGTGACGGCAGATTACTTAAGGTAATCGTTGAAACTTGTTTATTAACTGATGAAGAAATCGCTAAGGTTGCTAATGTAGTATCAATGTCAAAGGCAGATTTCATTAAGACTTCAACAGGTTTCTCAACAGAGGGAGCAACATTTCATGTTGTAAAAATTTTTGCAGACAATATTTCTAACGGAACAAAGATTAAGGCAGCAGGTGGAATCAGTTCATTAGAAGACGCAGAAAAGTTCATTGAGCTTGGCGCTGACAGACTTGGAACAAGTAGAATTGTAAAAATCGTTAAGAACGAAAACGCAGGTGCCAATGAGTACTAGAAACTTTTGTGGTTCTGACAATATTGGAGTGGTTGCTTATAGTGAAAATAAGCAAAGAAAAATAAAGACTGAAATTAGAAGAGATTGTACTAAAATGGTACAGTCTCTTTTTTTGACTCAAAGTTGATAAAAAAATGTGTTGACTTAATACAATCCGTATGATATAACTTGAATTGTATTAATTGTACTAGTTGCAATAGTACAATGAAAACAAAATAGAGAGTAGGGGAGAAAACTATGCTAGAGACAAGAAATTTGAAAAAGGTTTATAAGACCAAAAAGGGTGTGTCTGTAACAGCCTTAAATGACGTGTCTATTAAGTTCCCTGAAAAGGGTTTGGTTTTTCTTTTAGGAAAATCAGGTAGTGGTAAATCTACATTATTAAACCTTTTAGGTGGACTTGATAAATATGATGAAGGTGAAATTATTATTAAGGGAGTTTCATCTAAAGACTTTAAACAGAGTCATTTTGATTCATATCGTAATACATATGTAGGATTTATTTTTCAGGAATACAATGTATTAGAAGAATTTTCAGTAGGAGCTAATATTGCTTTGGCAATTGAGCTTCAGGGAAAGAAGGCTACAGATGAAGAAATTAATAGAATTTTAAAACAGGTTGATTTGGAGGGTTTTGGTGACAGAAAACCTAACGAACTTTCAGGTGGTCAGAAACAGAGAGTTGCAATTGCAAGAGCACTTGTAAAACAGCCTGAAATAATTATGGCAGATGAGCCAACAGGAGCACTTGATTCTAACACAGGAAGACAGGTATTTGAAACACTTAAGAATTTATCTAAGGATAAACTTGTAATAGTAGTATCTCATGACAGGGAGTTTGCAGAGCAGTTTGGTGACAGAATTATCGAACTTGCAGATGGAAATGTAATTGATGATGTTACTCGTAAGGTTGGGTATGAAAAACAGGGTGAAGAACTTAATAATGGTATTAGTTTTGAAAATGACACAATGACTATTAAGTCAGGATACCATTTAACAGAAGAAGATAGAGAAAGAATAAATCAGTATATTGACGGTATTGGAACAGACTTAAAGGCTATAATTAAAAAAGCAGATAGGGGAAGTTTCCAGCAGACTAACGAGGAAGATATTGTTCATAAGAAAGGCGATTTTAAACTTATTAAGTCTAAATTACCTTTGAAGAATGCTTTCAAAATAGGGGCAAGTGGTTTAAAACATAAGAAAATCAGACTTGTAGTTACAATTTTACTTTCATTTGTTGCATTTTCATTATTTGCTTTGGCAGATACTTTTGGAAACTACAATCATATTAAAACATGCACTAATTCAATTAAAGATACGAACATAACTTATGCGTCAGTTATTAAGTCATTAAAAATCGGTTCAGGAATGAACGCATACTGGAGCGATTATGGCAACAGCATTAGGGAAGACGAAATAACAAAGTTAAATAAAGATACAGGACTTGATTTTACAGGAGTTGTCGTTACAAATCAGGATATGGTTTTACCTAATTATAATAAGGAAGTTGAATTAACAAAGAATGGTGATATGTGCCATTATGCAACAGATTTTTCAGGCTATGCTAATTTGACAGAAGCAAAAATCAAGGAAATGGGTTACAAGATTGTTGCAGGGAAATTGCCAAAAGACAACAATGAAATAGCAATTAGTTCTTATGTTTATGAAACATATGCCAAAGCAGGATATATTTCAGAAGATGGTACAAAGTCTGAAATAAAATATTACAATGACTTAGTTGGCAAGAAACTTAAAATTGACAAGAAGGAATTTACTGTAGTTGGTATTGTTGATACAAAGGTTGATATGGATAGGTATAAGTCTATTTCAGAAGATAGCAAGGGCAAAACATCAGCACAGAATTTGACTGATTTTGCTTTAAGTCAGGAACTGGCACATATTCAACAGTACAGTTTGGCTTGCGATATTTTTGTAAGCGAGGGAATGCTTAACAGCATTAAGGAAGAATATCCTAATTATGTACAGTTAATTACTAACTATATGTACGTGTCAAGTGATGATACATATATTGATTCTTCAAGAATTGCGTCATTAAGTGAAATTGATACAAAAGATGTAACATGGGTCGATGGTGAAAAGACTAAACTTGCTGATAATGAGATTATCATAGATATCAATGCATTATCAAAAAATGATGAAGAAGGCTATTCTTACAGTAAAAAAGAAGCGTTGAAGATTTTGAAAGACAGCCAGTACACATTGGATTATTATATTGATAATGAAGATAAATCAATTAATGGAGTTAAAGTAGTTGGTGTGCTAAATGCAGATGGAAAAGCAGATAAATATTCAGACCTTTATGTACTTCCTGACAGCCTTTATAATTTAAAATGGACTGAAGGCAAGGGCGAATATTCATATGCAGTTGCAACAATGCCAACAAACAAGGCAGATATTGAAAAACTTGTAAAATATTGCTACACAGAACAGGGCAATATGAAATATCAGATTGAAAACTCAGTAACTTTTGAACTGGACACAGTTAATGAAGTTTTGAAAGTAATGTCAAAGGTATTCTTATACATTGGTATTGGTTTTGCAGTATTTGCAATGATTATGTTATCTAACTTTATTGCAACAAGTATTTCATATAAGAAGCAGGAAATCGGAATTCTTAGAGCAATCGGCGCAAGAAGCAATGATGTATTTAGAATTTTCTTCTTAGAAAGTTTTATTATTGCAATGATTAACTTTGTTCTTTCAACAATTGGAACAGGTGTGGCAACAGCAATAATCAACGGTATGTTTAGAAAAAAAGCAGGAATACTTATTACAATACTTAATTTTGGACCAAGACAGATACTACTTTTACTTGTAATTAGTATTGGAGTTGCGGCAGTGGCAAGTTTCATACCGGTTTACAAAATTGCATCAAAGAGACCAATTGAGGCCATTAGAAATAGATAAGAGTTAAAGGATTAAGTGTCGTTTAGTGCGGCACTTTTTCTTTTTTTGTTTATGTTATAAGTTTCTGTTATGAGTGTAATCTGAGCGAAAAATTTCTGCTTTAAGTATAATCTGAGTTATAAATTTCTGTTTCCGGTGTAATCTAAAAAATGAGGAGTTGAGTTTTTTATACCTTACTATATCTACAGACAATAAATATTAGTTATACAAACAATTTGACACTTGAAAAACATATAGTGGAATTTTATAATGAATACATCGACTACATATTCTATAATGTCGCATAATGTCAGGGGGATACATTCATGACATACGAACAGTTTATAGAACAGGTAAAGTGGGAAGTAGAAGATATAGCAAGAGAGTCTTTTGATGACGTGAGAACAGTTGTAAGAACGGTTACTAAGAATAACAATGTTCGAAGAAAGACTATAAGCATTTTTAAAGAGGGACAGTTGGCTACACCGACAATTTACCTGAGAGATTATTATTTGGATTATAAGAAAGGAAGAAGTATCGAAAACATAGGCAGAGAAATCTTTATGATTTATTCTGAAGGTACAAAAAGATTTACTTTTGATGTGAATCAGTTTTCTGATTTTTCGAAAGTAAAGGACAAAATCTATTATAAGCTTGTTAATTACGAAATGAACAGACAGGCGTTAAAAACAATGCCACATTTTAAATTTTTGGATATGGCAATTGTGTTTTTCGTTTCGATTATGGGCAATGAGAAGGAGCAGGGGACAATAGCAATTCAGAATGCTTATGTTGAAAAGTGGGGGATTAGTAAGGAGGAGTTAAGAAGAACGGCAATAAATAATACTTGGAAGGAATACCCGCCTGAAATTAAGAAGATGGAAGATATTATATCTGAAATCGTTTTGGGGCAGGTTACATCAGAAGATGATGACGAGGACGGATTAATTTCAGAAGAAATCAGTTATGGTGAATTTAGTATTGATAATGTTCGCCAAATGATAAAAGAAGAAGTTGATAAAATGCGAGCACAGGCAGAAATGGATATGTATGTGCTGACTAATACATCACGTAACTTTGGCGCTGCATGCATTACATATCCGGGAGTTTTAAAGGAATTTGCAAGAGAACACAACAGTGATTTCTACATTATTCCAAGTTCAGTCCACGAAGTGATATTAATTTTGGGAGAACAGATGTCTGTGGAAGAAATGAATCTGATGGTGGAAGAAGTAAATGAAAGAGAAGTTGATTCCATAGATGTATTGTCTAACCATGTTTATCAATATAAGAGAGAACTGGAAGAGATAATATACTAGGATTATGTTGGAAAATGGCTTATTGAATCTGTGGTTATGCAGATGCGGAAGACATTGGAACACACTCGGATATAAGTATAAAAGTGGAGTGTAAGCTTAATAATATGCGAATATTCGTGTAGTCAAGATTTAGGTGTCTTAACATTTAAGTTTATTAGAAAACAACTTCGAAAATGAAAAAAGCTGTGGCTTTGGCAACACACAATGGTTGTTGGAGTGCAGCTTTTTTGTATAAGGAATCCTCCCAACTACGCCTAGTCCCTCCTTATCTTTACGGGAGGCAGACGCATTTAAAACGAACTTCGTTCGTGGCGTCTGCTAAAGTCATAAGGAATCCTCCCAACTATGTTGGGCCCCTCCTTATGACAAATACGCACCTGGCGGGAATCGAACCCGCATTTTCGTCTCCGGAGGACGACGTTCTATCCATTATACTACAGGTACAACTCCCTAATTATACATTAAATGGACTAAGGTATCAATAAGAAGATATGTAGAACAATGTCAGTGCAATTAAATTTAAAATATATCATAGTAAATATCATTGAAAATGTCAGTTAGTTTATTGCAAGTTTATAGTTGTCTTAAAACTAAAGTTGAATTTATAAATGATATTTGATAAACTAATGGGGAATTATTTTTGAGTACAAAAAGAAAAGATTAAATATAGGGTAAGGAGAATTAAAGTGGAAACTGAAGAGAAGAAGTTAACAAGTTCAGAAATAGACCAGATGCTTGAAGAAGCGGCAGCGTATCACGTGGAGTCTAAAGAGCCATCTAATAAAAACAAAAAAAATAAGAAGAAAAAAAAGAAAAGAAAACAGATAAGATTTGACATTATCATTGCCATTGTTTTGGCAGTTGTAGTTGTAGTGGGAGCGGTTTTTGCAATTAGCAAGCTTGCAGGCAAGTCTTCATCAGCTAGTAAGAAGAGCAATGTGGAGAATCCACTTGAAGATGACAAATATGATGAAATTACTGACGTTGTAAACAATTATCTTAACGCATATTTAGTTGAAGATTCACAGAAGAGATTAGATATTCTTGCAAGATACGTTGACAATATTGGAGACCTTAGCGAAAGTGATGTAGCACAGAAGAAGTACATTACAAGCTATTCAGAAGTTGAATGTTATACAAAGAATGGTCCTTATGACAACACTTATGTTGTTTACGCATACTACCAGACAGAATACAAGAACATTTCAACTAAAGTACCAAGCCTTACAACATATTATGTAATTAGAGATGCAAAAACAGGAAATGTTTACATTCATAATAAGTGGAGTGATGAAATAAAAGATTATATTTCAAAGGTTTCAAAAGATGCTGACGTTCAGAAATTAATTTCAGATGTTCAGAAAGAACTTTTGGAGGCTGAAAAGTCAGATGCTAACTTAAAGAAGTTCCTTGATGCTCTTACAGGAAAAACAGAGGAAACAACTACAGCAGCTCAGAAAGCTACTCAGGCAACTACACAGCCGGCAACTGCTAAGCAGGAACAGAAGACAACACAGGCAACTAAACAGGCTGCCACAACTAAGCCTACAGTTACTCAGAAGGCTACAACAGCTAAGCCTACAGAAGCACCTACAACAACAGCTGAGGCAAGAATTAAATAAGACCAAGGTCTTAAGGAGATTAATAGTTGAATAAGAAATGTTATATAGTTGGTGCCGGAGATAATTCCGGCACCAACTTTTCTAAAGGAAAAGATGAATATGTTATAGCGGCAGACGGTGGACTTGCTACTCTTGAAAAGTTGGGAATACAACCGGATTTTATTTTAGGAGATTTTGATTCTTTAGGCTACGTGCCCGATGGAAAAAACATAGAGGTTCACAAGGTCGAAAAAGATGACACGGACATGATGCTATCAGTGGAAAGAGCCGTAGAATCAGGTTACAATGAAATAGAGATTTTTGGTGGCACAGGTGGACGAATAGATCATACGGTGGCAAATTTTCAGACAATGCTTTGGGCATCTAAGCAAAATGTGAAAATCAAAATGACAGACAAAAATCACGTTTATTTTATGATTACAAATGATACACTGGAAATAAAAGGAAAAGACGGAGCAGATTTGTCTGTTTTTGCTTTTGGAGGGGACGCTAAAGGTGTTACAATAAAAGGTGGAAAATATCAGGCAGAGAATGTAACTTTGACAATGGACAATCCTACAGCCGTAAGTAATTCTTTTATTGGTGAAAAAGTCAGAATTTCAGTTGAAAGTGGAAGCCTGCTTGTTATTGTGGCAAAATAAAAACATATAAAATATAAAAATTGTTTAACTACTTAATATGTTTGAAAACAATCAATTAAAAATGAACAATTATAAAATATTGAATTGGTGTAAAAATGGAACAAAATATTAGATTAAAAGAAAAAAAGTCAGCGGACGAACAGATTAGATTGAATAAATTTTTAAGTGATGCAGGATATTGTTCCAGAAGGGAAGCAGACAGACTTGTGGAGCAGGGCGTTGTAAAAGTTAACGGAAAAACTGCAGTGATGGGACAAAAAGTGACCATCAATGATAGTATAATGGTTAAAGGTAAGAATATTTCAAGAGAAGAAGAACAGATTCTTATAGCACTGAATAAACCTGTTGGAATTGAATGTACCACAGATTTAAATAACCCGGACAACATAGTGGATTTTATTAATTTTGATAAGAGAATTTACCCTATTGGAAGGTTGGATAAGAACTCTCAGGGGTTAATACTTTTGACTAACGACGGTTCAATTGTTAATAACATATTGAAAGGCTCAAATTATCACGAGAAAGAGTATGTTGTTACAGTTGATAAGCCGGTAACAGACGATTTTATTAAGAAAATGTCAACAGGTGTACGGATTCTTGATCAGGTAACAAGACCGTGTAAGGTAACTAAGGTGAAGAAGCATGTTTTTAATATTGTTTTAACTCAAGGGTTAAATAGACAGATTAGAAGAATGTGCGGAGAGCTTGGATATAATGTTCAAAAGTTGAAAAGAATAAGAATAATGAACATTGAATTGGGTAATCTTCCTGTGGGACAATATAGAAAGGTCACCGACAGTGAATTAAAAGAATTAATGAGAAATTTTAATTGATTTTAACAAAGGTTCAAAAAGATTAAAGAATAAAATTATAGAAAATTAATTTTAGGTTAGGTGGATATAATGGATAAGTCAGAAAGAATTAAAGATCTTGTAGAATTATTGAATAAAGCTAACAAGGCATATTATCAGGAAGCCAATGAGATAATGACTAACTTTGAATATGATAAGTTGTATGATGAATTGGTTGGCTTAGAGAAAGAAACAGGCATGGTGTTGTCTAACAGCCCTACAGTTAACGTAGGTTATCAGGTTGTCAGTCAGTTGCCAAAGGAGCAGCACAACAGCCCTATGCTTTCCCTTGATAAGACTAAAGAAGTTGGAGCATTGGCAGATTTTGCAGGAGACAGAAAGTGTCTTTTGTCTTGGAAAATGGACGGCTTGACAGTTGTTCTTACTTATGAAAATGGAGAACTTGTAAAGGCTGTAACACGTGGCAACGGATTGGTTGGAGAAGTAATAACAAACAATGCCAAAACATTTAAGAATATACCGATTTCAATACCTTATAAGGGCAGACTTACTCTTAGAGGGGAAGCAATAATTAAATATTCTGACTTTGAACAGATTAACAGAGAGATTGAAGATGCAGATTCTAAGTACAAGAATCCTAGAAATTTGTGCTCAGGTTCAGTGCGCCAGTTAAATAGTCAGGTTACGGCAGAGCGAAATGTTAATTTTGTAGCGTTTGCACTTATTAATGCAGATGATGTGGACTTTGGCAATTCAATTGAGCAACAGTACAAATGGATGGAAAGTCAGGGATTTCAAGTTGTTGAGTACAGGGTTGTAACAAGAAATTCAATGGAGGATGCAGTAAAATATTTTGCTGAAAAAATTCAGACTTACGATTATCCTTCTGACGGATTGGTTCTTATGTTTGATGATATTGAATATGGTTTGTCACTTGGAACTACAGCCAAGTTTCCACGAAACGGAATTGCTTTTAAATGGGAAGATGAACAGGCAGAAACTACGCTTAAATATATTGAATGGAGTCCAAGTCGAACAGGACTTATTAATCCTGTAGCAGTTTTTGAACCGGTTGAACTTGAAGGAACAACAGTAAGCAGGGCAAGTGTACATAATATTAGTATTATGGAAGAATTAGAACTTGGCTCCGGTGACAGAATTAAAGTTTACAAGGCTAATATGATTATTCCACAGATTTCAAAGAATCTAACAAAGAGCGGAATAGATGATTTGCCTAAGGAATGCCCTGTATGTGGTCATGCAACTGAAGTGAAGGCAGAGAATGGAATAAAGACACTTTATTGCCCTAACAGCCAGTGTCCGGCTAAACACGTTAAGTTATTTACTTTGTTTGTGTCAAGAAACGGAATGAACATTGACGGATTATCAGAGGAAACTTTGGAGAAGTTTATTGACGCGGGCTACATTAAGGAATTTGCAGATATTTTCCATTTGGACAGATATTATGAAGAAATAGTTGCAACACCGGGATTTGGACAGAAATCATATGATAATCTTATGGATTCAGTGGAAAAAGCCAGAAATGTTGAACTTTCAGCGTTGATTTATAGCTTGGGTATTCCAAATATTGGTTCAGCCAATGCCAAGCTTATTTGCAAGGCGTTTAACAATAACATTGAAAAAATAAGAAATGCAAGTGTTGAAGAGTTGATTGAAATAGATGGTATAGGTGAAATAATGGCAGAGAAGTTCTGTCAGTATTTTGCAGACGAAGACAATATCAAAAAACTTGATAATCTTCTTAAAGAAGTAAATATTGCAGAACCGGAAGAAAATACAACTCCTCAGAACATGGATGGTTTGACTTTTGTAATAACAGGTTCAGTGGAACATTTTGCTAACCGTAATGAACTAAAGTCGTATATTGAAAAGCATGGCGGAAAGGTTACAGGCTCAGTTTCAGCTAAGACTAATTATCTTATAAACAATGATGCAATGTCAGCATCTTCTAAAAACAAAAAAGCCAAACAATTAGGTGTGGAAATTGTTACGGAAGAAGTTTTTTTAGAAAGATGGTGTAAAGATATTGAACAGTAGGTCATAATATGGTAAATATGATACAAGGATAAAAGTTGGCAGAATAATCAGATATAAAGTCAGATGAAAAATAATATAAATAAAACAAAACAAACCTGACAGAAAACAGATATGAAAGTTATATTTTTATCCTATGTATGAACAGTATTAAATTTCTAAATAAGTATTTCAGGAGGAGTTAGTTATGAGAAATGATATAGTAGAAATTTTATGCGACATCAATCCACTGTTAGACCCGGACGATGAAGACATGAGCATAGCAGAATTTTTAGAATCAAAACAATTAATGGAGTTAATAGCAAGACTTGAAGACCACTTCGACATCGATATTCCATATGACGATAGAAATGAAGACAACTTCTACAGTGTTGACACAATAATCGAATTGCTAGAAAGGTTGCAGTAGAACTTCAAAGAATTAAGAAATTAAAAAATCGCTCATAAAAGTTTGAAGACAAACATATAGCTATCAAACTTTTATGGGCGATTTGCAATAAATAAGGAGTATGACCAATTGGTAGTACTCCTTATTTTTGTGCAAAATTTCAAAAGTCATATTTGCAGGGAACACACATCTAAAATCCAACTGATTTTGTACAATATATGATTGAATTTGTGGTAGATGTGCTCCGATATTTAAAAAACTTCGTTTTTTGAGGTACGCGTCCTAATTTCTAGTAGTATTCACTTGACTTTTTTTCCTGTTGCAGATACTATAATAATTGTATTAGTTGTAGTAGTACAATTATAGTGAAGGGGAAAGAATATGCTTACTGTTAATTTTCAATCAAGAACGCCGGTATATCAGCAACTTTACGATGATGTTGTAAGACTGGCATCTCTTGGAGTGTTAAAAAGCAATACAAAATTACCACCTGTGCGTGTTTTGGCAACAGAGCTTGGAATTAATCCTAACACAGTGTCGAAAGCATATAAGATGCTTGAAGCTGATGGGTATATATATTCTACAGTTGGACGTGGAAGTTTTGTATCAGATAAGTTGTGTCAGGATGAGGCTGAAAAAATTGCCGCAAGGCAGGAACTGAAAAGAGCTTTGAAGAAAGCGTATAAAAAAGGTGTCACAAAAGAAGAAATAGTGAATATGATAGAACAGATAATAGAGGGAGTAGACATAGAATGATAGAAATTAAGAATTTGACTAAAAAATTTGATTCAAATGTAGCCCTAAATAGAATGAATTGTTCTATTAGTGAAGGCACAATTTTTGGATTGGCAGGTAGTAATGGAAGTGGAAAGAGTACGTTATTAAGGACATTATCAGGTGTTTATGAACCAGATGAGGGCCAGGTTATAATAGATGGAGAGCCTGCATTCGATAATCATAAAATAAAAGAGCGTTGTTATTATATTGCGGATTATCCGTTTTTCTTTAACGACAGCACAGTTGAGAATATGGGAAAATTATTGAAAAATATTTATTCCACATGGGACCAGCAGAGATTTGAAGAATTATGTGAAATGTTCCCAATTGAAAGAAAAAAGAAAATTATAAATATGAGTAAAGGAATGCAGCGACAGGCATCACTTATTCTTGCTTTTGCAGCAAAACCTAAATATTTGTTCTTAGATGAAATTTTTGACGGTTTGGATCCACTTATAAGAAAAACGCTTAAGACACTTATTATTCAAGATGTGACAGACAGAAATATGACATGTATTATTGCATCTCATAATTTAAGAGAGATTGATGACATATGTGACCGAATTGTAATGTTGCACGATGGTTCACTTTTGACTAATGAGGAAACAGATAGCCTTAAAAATAAAATACATAAAATTCAGATGGCTTTTAAGAATAGTCCAAGTGTAAAAACACTTACAGAAATGAATGTTCAGATTATAAGTCAGGTTGGAAACTACTTTAGCGTAATGGCACGAGGAGATATAGACGAAATTATGGAAAAACTTAATTCTTTAAACCCTGTGTTTATAGAAACTATGCCTTCCACATTAGAGGAAGTATTTATTAATGAAATGGAGGGCGCAGGATATGGAAAATAATAGTTTAAGTAATAAATCTAAGGCAATAGCATTATTTAAATGGACTAATAGAAAATATATTTCAGTTTCCATAGCATATTGGATTTTGTTATTTCTAGCATATCCTTTGGCAGAAATATTTATAATGATTACCAGCATACCTGTAGATGGGAAGTATAATTATTATGTAGACAGAATGCAGACTTATGGAGTGCTTATACCGTCCACTTTGTTTGCGGCAATTGCAATAGGATATTCAATTGTAATATCCTTAATTGCATTTTCGTACATGCATAATAAGAGATGTGTTGACTTGTTTGGCAGCTTTCCGGTAAGCAGAAGAACATTGTTCTTTTCAAGGTTTGCCTCAGTTATATTTTCAACATTGATGCCTGTTATAGTTATTGGTTTAATAGGTATGATTTTATCGTTTGAACATAAAGCTTTTATAGCCGGAGCTTCAACAATAGGCTTATTGTGCTTAGTATTAATTGGCAACATATGTTTTATAGCAATCATCTCTCTTTGTTGTGGAACAACTATTGATGTTATAATTTGTTATGGGGCAATTAACGTGTGCTATCCTATAGCCGTATTTTTATGTAGCTATTATCCAGGAGAAATTTTACCGGGAGTTGGACAAAAAGACCTGCCGTCATCACTTTATACGTTACTTTGTCCAATTATGGCATTCTTTACATCTGCTTTTGGAGACGGTTTGGCATTACATACAATATGGTGGATTGGATTTATAATAGTTGTCACAATCGTTTGTTATCATTTGTGCAAAAAGAGAAAAGCTGAAACAGCTCAGAACGGATTTGCATTCGCAATTGTTGAAATAATTATAAAGTTTTTAACATGCTTTACATGTGGACTTGCCATTGGCTTTATAATGTCACAGCTTGGAAATATTTACAGCAGTGTTTTGGCATCTTATATTTGGCTTGTTGTTGGAATTATTATTGGAATATTTGCTTCTAATATTTTACTTCATTTGGCATTTCACAGAGGATTGTCAATGTTTAAAAGTAGCTTAGTGGAAAGTCTGGTTGTTTTTGTTACAACAGGGATTTTTATAGTGATTATTGCAACCGGAGGTCTTGGATATGACACTACAATTCCTAAAGAGTCAGAAGTTGAGAGTGTTATTGTAAAGGAAGCAGACAGAGAGTATTTTATTATTAACGGCAAAGATATTGTTAATTCATATCAAGGCGACGCGAAAAGAATTAAGAAGACTCTTGAATTGCATAAAGAAATTATTAACAAGTGCAAGGCTAAAAAACACCATGGTTTTTATGCACTGACACGACAGTCTGATGATTATGGTTCTGTTTCGGATGAAGATGAATATGAGTATACAGTTAGTCCTATGGGGATAATTATCAAATATAAGCTTAAAAGCGGAAAAATAATCACAAGACAGTATAGAAGAGGTGAAGTGCCGGTTAGTCAGGATGAGAATGTTAAGGATTTGGTAGTAAATGATTTGACTATGATTACAAAGATACCGGTTAAATATTTGTCAAGTTGTTATATTCTGGATATGCAAAACGGTGGATATAGCAGTACAGATAAAGATTTAAACAAAAAACTGGTAGCGGCACTTATTGAAGACCTTAATAATGTGAAAAAGATAAAAAAAGACGAATATGATTATAGTATAGATATTAACTATACTGATAGTGGAGACAACTATAATTATAGAAATGGAACAGAGATAAGTGTAAATATTTACAGCGAATATAAAAATACACTTAAGGTTCTTAATGACAGCGGAGTACTTGCGAAGCTGGAAGAATAGTAGTATATTAGAGAAAGCGACCGAGTGAAGGACGAAAAGCCTATTATTCGATATGCTGGCTAAAAAAATATCACACGGAGGATAGAATTATGGACAAGAAAAATATTGATTGGGCCAATATAGGTTTTGGTTATGTTCAGACAGATAAGAGATTTGTGTCTAACTTTAAAGATGGTAAATGGGATGACGGTCAGTTAACTGACGATGCAACAGTTGTTATCAGTGAATGTGCAGGTGTATTACAGTATGCACAGACATGTTTTGAAGGAATGAAAGCTTACACAACAGAAGATGGACGTGTAGTAGTGTTCAGACCTGACTTAAATGCAAAGAGAATGGAAGATTCAGCTAAGAGACTTGAAATGCCGGTCTTCCCTCAGGATAGATTTGTAAAAGCAATCGAAGAAACAGTAAAAGCTAACTTAGCTTATGTACCACCATATGGTTCAGGTGCTACATTATATATTAGACCTTACATGTTTGGTAGTTCATCAGTTATAGGTGTAAAGCCGGCTGAAGAATATCAGTTTAGAGTATTTACAACACCTGTAGGACCTTACTTTAAGGGTGGCGCTAAGCCTATCACAATTAAGGTAAGTGATTTTGATAGAGCAGCACCTCACGGAACAGGTCATATTAAAGCAGGTCTTAACTATGCAATGAGTTTACATGCAATCGTTACAGCTCACGCAGAAGGTTTTGATGAAAATATGTACTTAGATGCAGCAACAAGAACTAAGGTAGAAGAAACAGGTGGAGCTAACTTTATTTTTGTTACAAAAGATAATACAGTAGTTACACCTAAGTCAAACAGTATTCTTCCATCAATTACAAGACGTTCATTAATGTATGTTGCAGAACATTATTTAGGACTTAAAGTTGAAGAAAGAGAAGTTTACTTTGATGAAGTTAAAGATTTCGCAGAATGTGGCCTTTGTGGTACAGCAGCAGTAATCTCACCAGTAGGAAAGATTAATGACCATGGCAAAGAAATTTGTTTCCCAAGTGGAATGGAAGAAATGGGACCTATAACAAAGAAACTTTACGATACATTAACAGGAATTCAGATGGGTAGAATTGAAGCTCCTGAAGGATGGATTTACGAAATTAAATAATTAAAGATAGGATAGAGTATGTGGAATAGAGCAGATTTAAAAGCAAATGCTAAAAAGATTTTTTTCGGGAACTATTGGAAGGCAGTTTTAGTAACGCTTATTTTGACAATTATTCTTGGTGGTGCAACAAACACAATAACAAGAAGAATTTCAAATAATCAGTCAACAGATTGGTCAATTGATCAGGATTTTTCCGGTGTTTCAAGTTATGATGAATGGTCAAATGATGAAATATTGAACATTGGAAACAGTTCATTGTATGGTTCAGAATATCAGACATATCTTAGAATTTACAACCGACTGAAGAATATACCCGGATCAGTATGGGCAATGTTGGGAATTGCAGTAGCAGTAGGAATAGTTGTTGGTCTTTTAATTTCCATTTTCTTAGTAGCACCTTTACAGGTTGGATGTTACAGATGGTATATCTTAAACAGAACATCTAATCCACCAATGGGAGAATTATTAAATTCATTTAGAAATGGATATTTTAACACTGCTAAGATTATGTTTTGCAAGGGTTTGTACACAACACTTTGGAGTTTGTTGTTTATAATACCGGGAATTATCAAGGCGTATGAATATAGTATGATTCCATATTTGTTGGCTGAGAATCCTAATATGTCAAAACAGGAAGCTTTTGCAATAAGCAAGGAATTAATGGATGGAAATAAGTTTAATGCATTTGTACTGGACTTATCGTTCATACTTTGGAATTTTGTAGGTGCATTAGCATTTGGTTTACCTGGAATATTCTTTGTTAATCCTTATGTTCAGTTAACTAATGTTGAACTTTATGTAAAATTATGTCAGATTAGAGCAGAAAGACATAATTCAACATATAATCAGGATTACAACCAGAATTTTAATCAGAATGATTTTTCAGGTTATACACAAGTATAAAATTAAGTAAAAGTAATGAAATGACTAATAAAATAAAAAAAATGGCGGTTTTCGCCATTTTTTTTTATATTGTACTAGACAAAGATATTATAATTTGTTAAAATTATAACAATCTTAATAATATTATTACTAGAAGTGGGAATTTTACAAAATTGTAACAGAAAAGTCATCTGTTTTTTCTTGCGGTGAAATAGTAAAAATGGTATTATGAGAGTATGTGAGCAAGCAGGTGAAATTATACATAAAACCTGTTAACATATCAAAAAAATCACGGAGGATTTATATTATGTCAAAGAAAGTAGTTATCGCAGGCGCATGCCGTACAGCTATTGGAAAAATGGGTGGAGCATTAAGCACAACTCCAGCACCAGTTTTAGGATCTATTGTTATTAAGGAAGCTCTTAACAGAGCAGGTGTTCCAGCTGATCAGGTTGATCACGTATATATGGGATGTGTTATCCAGGCAGGACTTGGACAGAATGTAGCACGTCAGGCAGCACTTAAGGCAGGACTTCCAATTGAAACACCAGCAGTTACAGTTAACGTTGTATGTGGTTCAGGTCTTAACTGTGTAAACATGGCTGCACAGATGATTCAGGCAGGAGATGCTGATATCGTTGTTGCAGGTGGTATGGAAAACATGTCAATGGCTCCATATGCTTTACCACAGGCTAGATTTGGTTACAGAATGAACAATGGTACACTTGTTGATACAATGGTTAACGATGCATTAACAGATGCATTCAATCACTACCACATGATGATTACAGCTGAAAACGTAGCTGAACAGTGGGGACTTACAAGAGAAGAATTAGATGCTTTCTCAGCTAACTCACAGCAGAAATGTGAAAAGGCTATGGCTGAAGGTAAGTTCAAAGATGAAATCGTTCCTGTAGAAGTAAAACAGAGAAAACAGACAGTTATCGTAGATACAGATGAAGGCCCAAGAGCTGGAACAACAGCTGAATCACTTAGCAAGTTAAGATGTTGTTCAGGTAAGCCTGATGGTGTTGTTACAGCAGGTAATGCATCAGGTATCAATGATGGTGCAGCAGCAGTTGTAGTTATGAGCGAAGAAAAAGCTAAAGAATTAGGTGTTAAGCCAATGGCTACATTCGTAACAGGAGCACTTGGTGGTGTTGATCCATCAATTATGGGGGTTGGACCTGTAGCTTCAACTAAGAAAGCATTAGCAAAAGCTAACATGACAATTGATGATATGGACTTAATCGAAGCTAACGAAGCTTTCGCAGCTCAGTCAGTAGCAGTAGCTAGAGACTTAAAGTTCGATATGAGCAAAGTAAACGTAAACGGTGGTGCTATTGCTCTTGGTCATCCAGTAGGTGCATCAGGTTGTCGTATTCTTGTAACATTACTTCACGAAATGCAGAAGAGAGACGCTAAGATGGGTCTTGCTACTTTATGTATCGGTGGCGGAATGGGATGTACTACAATCGTTGAACGTGACTAATTTTAAATATAACCAGGGCTGGTAGTGAAACTGCCAGCTTTTATGGTGTTAATAAACACTTTTTATAATTAAGTTTCAATACTTAAAAAGTTATTTTTATTAAGGAGAAAAAACAATGGAATTCATTACATATGAACAGGAAGGATTCGTTGGAATTCTTACAATCAATCGTCCAAAGGCTCTTAACGCATTAAACAGCCAGGTTCTTGATGAATTAAATGAAGCAATTGATGCAATTGATGTTAATGAAACTAGAGCACTTATTTTAACAGGTGCCGGAGACAAATCTTTTGTTGCAGGCGCTGATATTGGAGAAATGTCAACACTTACAAAATCAGAAGGTGAAGCTTTTGGTAAGAAAGGTAATGATGTTTTCAGAAAGCTTGAAACATTAGAAATTCCAGTAATCGCAGCAGTTAACGGATTCGCTTTAGGTGGCGGATGCGAAATCTCAATGAGTTGTGATATTAGAATTTGTTCAGAAAACGCTATTTTCGGACAGCCTGAAGTAGGTCTTGGAATTACACCAGGTTTCGGTGGAACACAGAGACTTGCAAGAATTGTTGGACCTGGAATGGCTAAGCAGATGATTTATACAGCAAGAAATATTAAGGCTGACGAAGCTTACAGAATCGGTCTTGTAAATGCAGTATATCCACAGGAAGAACTTATGGATGCTGCAAAGAAGTTAGCAGCAGGTATTGCAAAGAATGCACCTATCGCTGTTAGAGCTTGCAAGAAGGCAATTAATGATGGACTTGATGCAGTTATGGATGATGCTATCGTTATCGAAGAAAAATTATTCGGAAGCTGCTTCGAAACAGAAGATCAGAAAGCCGGAATGGGTAACTTCCTTGAAAAGGATAAAGAAAAGAAACTTAAAGTTGTTCCATTTAAGAACTGCTAATAGTTTGTAATTGTGCTTTGGCACAGCTAATATTGTTTTAAATACCGGATTTTCCGGTTTTAACCGTGGGAAGAATTTCTTCACACATATTTAAGGTAATGGTTTAATCTATTACAGAATAAATAAGCGACAAGTTCGCAAAAGTATTTTTGGAGGAAAAAAGATGAAGGTAGGAGTAATTGGTGCCGGAACAATGGGCCAGGGAATCGCTAAGGCTTTCGCTCAGGTTGATGGATACACAGTAGCATTATGTGACATCAAGCAGGAATGGGCTGAAGGTGGAAAAGACAAGATTGCTAAAGGTTATGCAAGACTTGTACAGAAAGAAAAAATGACACAGGAGCAGGTTGATGGTATTCTTGCAAGAATCACACCAGGTCTTAAAGAAGACTTATGTGCTGACTGCGATTTAATCGTAGAAGCTGCTTTTGAAAATATGGAAGTTAAGAAAACAACATTTGGCGAATTAGATAAGATTTGTAAGCCTGAATGTATCTTTGCTTCAAACACATCATCTCTTTCAATTACAGAGATTGGAAATGGTCTTACACGTCCTATGATTGGTATGCATTTCTTCAATCCTGCAGATAGAATGAAATTAGTAGAAGTTATCGCAGGCGTTAACACACCTGACGAAACAGTAGAAGAAATCATTAAGATTTCAAAAGAAATCGGCAAGACACCTGTACAGGTAAATGAAGCTGCCGGATTTGTAGTTAACAGAATCTTAATCCCAATGATTAACGAAGCTGCTTTCATTAAGATGGAAGGTGTTTCAGACATCGCTGGTATTGATGCAGCAATGAAACTTGGTGCAAATCACCCAATGGGACCTCTTGAATTAGGAGATTTCGTTGGTTTAGATATCTGCCTTGCAATTATGGATGTTCTTTACAATGAAACAGGCGACAGCAAATATCGTGCATGTCCATTAATCCGTAAGATGGTTAGAGGTGGAAACCTTGGTGTTAAATCAGGTAAGGGATTCTACGTTTATAACGCAGATCGTACAAAAACACCAGTTGATGCTCAGTAATTAGGGCAAACAATAAATATGGAGGAAAGATAAATGGATTTTACTTTAAGCAAAAAACATGAAATGGCAAGAACTCTTTTCAAAGAATTCGCTGAAAATGAAGTTAAACCTCTTGCACAGGAAACAGATGAAAATGAACAGTTCCCTGTTGAGACAGTTGAAAAGATGGCAAAATATGGTTTCCTTGGTATTCCGGTTCCTAAGGAATATGGCGGACAGGGATGTGATCCTTTAACATATGCTATGTGTGTTGAAGAATTATCAAAAGTATGTGGTACAACAGGTGTTATCGTATCAGCTCATACATCACTTTGTATCGATCCTATTATGACATTCGGTACAGAAGAACAGAAAAAGAAATATGTAGTTCCACTTGCAAAGGGTGAAAAGTTAGGTGCTTTCGGTCTTACAGAACCAGGTGCAGGTACAGATGCTCAGGGACAGCAGACAAAGGCTGTTTTTGACGAAGCTACAAATGAATGGGTATTAAACGGTTCTAAGTGCTTTATTACAAATGGTAAGTACGCAGATGTTTATATCGTAATCGCCGTAACAGGTAAAGTTGAAAAACGTGGTAGAATGATGAAAGAAATTTCAGCATTTATCGTTGAAAAAGGAACTCCTGGATTTACATTCGGAACAAAAGAAAAGAAAATGGGTATCCGTGGTTCAGCAACATATGAATTAATTTTTGAAGATTGCCGTATCCCAGCTGAAAACTTACTTGGTAAGAAGGGTAAAGGTTTCAACATTGCAATGCATACACTTGATGGTGGACGTATTGGTATCGCTGCACAGGCTCTTGGTCTTGCAGAAGGCGCTTTAGAAACAACTATCGAATATGTAAAGGAAAGAAAACAGTTCGGAAGATCAATCGGACAGTTCCAGAATACACAGTTCCAGTTAGCAGATATGGCTACTAAGGTAGAAGCTGCTAAGTTGCTTGTTTACAAAGCAGCAATGGCTAAGGCTACACAGAAGACATACTCTTTTGAAGCTGCTCAGGCTAAATTATGCGCAGCAGAAGTTGCAATGGAAGTTACAACTAAGGCTGTTCAGTTACATGGTGGTTATGGTTATATCAGAGAATATGACGTTGAAAGAATGATGAGAGATGCTAAGATTACAGAAATCTACGAAGGTACTTCAGAAGTTCAGCGTATGGTAATCTCTGCAAACTTATTAAAATAATAGGAGGTACTAATCGTGAAAATTATCGTTTGTGTAAAACAGGTACCTGATACAAAGGGTGGAGTTAAATTTAACCCAGATGGTACATTAGATAGAGGTGCAATGCTTACAATTATGAACCCTGATGATAAAGCAGGTCTTGAAGCTGCACTTAGATTAAAAGATCAGTACGGCGCTGAAGTTACAGTTCTTACAATGGGTCTTCCAAAGGCTGAAGATGTTCTTCGTGAAGCTATAGCTATGGGTGCTGACAATGGAATCTTAGTAACAGATAGAGTTTTAGGTGGTGCTGATACTTGGGCTACATCTACTACAATCGCTGGTGCAATTAGAAATATTAAAGATTACGACATCATTATTACAGGACGTCAGGCTATCGATGGTGATACAGCTCAGGTTGGACCACAGATCGCTGAACATCTTGGAATCCCTGTAATTTCATATGCTGAAGGTATTGAAGTTGAAGGAGATAGCGTAATTGTTAAGAGACAGTATGAAGATAGACATCATATGCTTAAAGCAAAAATGCCTGTATTAATTACAGCTCTTTCAGAATTAAACGAGCCACGTTACATGACTCCAGGTGGAATTTTTGATGCATGTGATGCTGAAATCACAACTTGGGGAAGAGCAAATCTTGTTGACGTAGAAGATGGAGACCTTGGATTAAAGGGTTCACCTACAAAGATTGCTAAGGCTTCTGACAAAGTTCGTAAGGGTGCTGGAGAAAAGGTTACTCCTGATTCACCTGATGAAGCAGTTGATTACATCATGGACAAATTATTAACAAAGCACGTTATTTAGTAGAGAGGAGATTATAATTATGCAGAACATTAATTTAGAAGATTATAAAGGCGTATATGTCTTCGCTCAGCAGGTAGATAACGAATTAAGCGGTATCGCATTCGAGTTACTTGGAGAAGCAGGAAGACTTGCAAAACCATTAAATACAGAAGTAACAGCAGTACTTCTTGGATCAAACGTTGGAAATTTAGTTGATCAGTTAGCTGAATATGGCGCTGATAAGGTTATCGTTGTTGATAATCCTGAACTTGAAACATATAGAACTGAACCATATGCTCAGGCTTTAACAGCAGTTATTAATGAATTCAAGCCTGAAATTATGTTAGTTGGTGCTACAGCAATCGGTAGAGATTTAGGTCCTACAGTTTCAGCTAGAGTAGCAACAGGTCTTACAGCTGACTGTACAGTTCTTGAAATTGGTGATTTCCCAATCAACCCAATTCCAGGTAGAGAACAGAAACACAATCAGCTTCTTATGACTCGTCCTGCATTCGGTGGTAACACAATTGCTACTATTGCATGTCCGGATCATAGACCACAGATGGCTACAGTTCGTGCCGGTGTTATGCAGAAGGCAGAACCAAAGCCAGGCGCAAAGGCAGAAGTTATTAACTTTGACGCTAAATTAGAAAAGAACAGCAAATATGTTGAAATTCAGGAAGTAATTAAGTCAGTTGCTGAAACAGTAGATATCATGGACGCTAAGATTTTAGTATCAGGTGGACGTGGTGTTGGTTCAGCTGAAAACTTCAAGCTTCTTGAAGATCTTGCAGAAGCTCTCGGTGGAGAAGTTTCATGTTCAAGAGCTGTTACAGATAACGGTTGGTTACCAGTAGACAGACAGGTTGGACAGACAGGTAAAACAGTTCGTCCACAGGTTTACTTTGCAATTGGTATTTCAGGAGCAATCCAGCATGTAGCTGGTATGGAAGAATCAGATCTTATCATCGCAATCAACAAAGATGAAGATGCTCCAATCTTTGACGTAGCTGATTATGGTATCGTTGGAGACTTAAACAAGATCGTTCCACAGCTTACAGCAGCTATCAAAGCGGCAGAAGCTAACAAATAATCAAATATAATATATAGTTGATATATTAGTCCCCGCGTCGAAAGACGCGGGGATTTTTGTGTTGTTAGGGGGATTCTAAGGTTGTTATTATTGAATTTTTCAATATCTGCCCCATATGAATATAGTTTTGTGGGATATGTGGTAGATTCTAAGCTTGTTACTATTCAAGCTTTTCAATATCTGCCCCATATGAACATGGTTTTGTGGGATATGTGGTAGATTCTAAGCTTGTTACTATTCAAACTTTTCAATATCTGCCCCATATGAACATGGTTGCGTGGAAGGAGAGAGTTAGTGTGGAAAATTTTTGTGCTTAGATGGGGAATCTGTACCATATAAGCGAAAAGTTATCCACATGGTACAGATGAATAAGAATTGAATGAGTCGCATGTGGAAATCTGTACCATACAGAGGAAAAGTTATTCATATGGTACAGATGAAGAAAAATTGAATGAGTCGTATGTGAGAATCTGTACCATACAGACGAAAAGTTATTCATATGGTACAGATGAAGAAAAATTGAATGAGTCGTATGTGGAAATTTGTACCATACAGAGCAAAAGTTATTCATATGGTACAGATAAAGAAGAATTGAATGAGTCGTATGTGAGAATCTGTACCATACAGACGAAAAGTTATTCATA
>OGYW01000526.1_pt1 | contig 35558 bp, 33 predicted proteins | sample 1576621 | NCBI WGS metagenome assembly OGYW01 (sample SAMEA3541528, study PRJEB24748) | human gut metagenome | biome: human gut; feature: human-associated habitat; material: faeces | place: China | collected 2012 | reverse complement strand
CTTTTATTCCTTGATTAACCAACGCCTTAAGCGTTTGAGGGCCGTTAGCATGAGCTTGATTTATCACAAAAAAGAACGGAGCCGGCTCATTGGAGTTGCGCAAAAAATGTAAGGTTTTATCTAAGCCATAGTACGAAGAAAGCTTCGAGGTAAGCCATGTCGGAAACCCATAAGCTAGGCTAGCTGCCTTTTCATCAGTATTCGGATCCCCAAAAGGAAAAGTGTCGTGTAATTCGCAGGCGCGATGTAAGACATAATTTGCTACACCGCTCGCCTTAGGAGCAACACTGCGAACTAGCTCAACTCCTTCATTAACTACAATGTGATGCTGCTTACCTAAGTAGAACAATTCCGCAAAAGAAATACGAAGAGCATCCCGAACATCGGGCTGAATATCATGTGGGTCTTTAAGAACCCTATTAATTAATTCATCCAAACTTCCTTTATGAGAAATAACTTCTGTAGCTAAAAGACGCGCAAAAGCACGTTCCGCTGGAGGCAGAGAAACTCGCTTAGATTGGCTGTTCCACGCATGATCTAAAAATACGCGATGATGACGAATGTCGGCTAGTACCGAATAAGCAAGCTTTCTTGCAGGAGTAGCCTTACTTGATCGACAATGCTTTGATGTAGACTTATTAACCATTGATCGAACTCCAGCAAATACCACCCTGCTTTATACCTTGAATTCCAGCAGCGAAAGCTTTGGCGTCCATTTCCTTTTTCCCCGCTGGTTTAAGACAGTGAAGTTCCAACGCTCCATCTTTAAATCCCAAATATAAGCGCTTTGCTTGAAATAAAACTTCGCCAGGTTTAAGTGAACAGATTTCTTCAGCCAAAGATGCTCTAAGAATTGTTATATCTTTTTCGGCGATAGAACAGCGAGAAGGATGATTTTCACTTGAAGCCTGAATACAACGAAAAGCTTCGATAAACGATTGTTCAGGAGCAATATTTAGTTCGCCCTTTTCAAGCTTTTCGGCATAAGTAACCCCATCACTTGCTTGAGGATGCCAAACAACATCAATTCCAGCATCAAGCTGATTGAGGACTTCGACAAGAGCATGTCCGCCATCTTGAGCCAAAAGCGAAGACAGTTCTTCTGAAGTATGAGTTCCAATTTCAACAGTGCAGGTTTTTGCAACAGCTCCGGTATCAAGTCCTTCTTCCATGCGCATGATACCGATGCCAGTTTCCGTATCGCCAGCAAGAATTGCTCGCTCAATAGGAGCGGCTCCCCGCCAACGGGGCAACAAGGAACCATGAACATTAAGACAACCAAATCGTGGCATTTCCAATATGCGCTTTGGAAGAATAGCCCCATAAGCAGCTACGCAAAAGACATCAGCATTAAGCGCCCCAAGGGACTGGTAAGCCTCATCGGACTTAAGAGAAGAATATTCCAAAACAGAAATATCGTTATCAAGCGCGCATTGCTTTACCGGAGAACTAACCAGCTTCTTGCCACGAGAGCGAATAACATCAGGACGCGTTACAACACCCACAACTTCATGATTTGAAGCAATAAGCACTTCAAGAATTGTTTTGGCAAATTCAGGCGTCCCCATAAACACGATGCGCATAGTTTCCCTAGCCTACCTCTCCAGGCTTAGCGCCTTGCTCAAGAGCAACATTGTAATCATGTAACGCTTTAATACGATCCATAGGTGAGCAAGATTCAAATAAGGTAATCCCATCAAGGTGATCAATTTCGTGTTGCAAACATCTGCCAAGCAAACCGTCACTTACTACTTTGCGCTCATTGCCCTCTAAATCGTAATAACGAACCCTCACTTTTGAAGGGCGCGCAATGGGAACAGAAATACCCGGAAGCGATAAACATCCTTCTTCTTCCGTAATGGAATCGCTGCTAGACCATTCAATTTCAGGATTTACCAAAACATAAGGATCAGCGTTGCCATCTTCATCCAGGCAGTCAATAACAACAAAGCGTTTATTGATGCCAACCTGAGGAGCCGCTAAACCGCAACCATTATTTGCGTACATCGTTTTAAGCATCTGCTTGCTTAACTTCACAAGTGAACGATCCCCTACCGTACAGGGTTCACAGACAGAGCGTAGACCTGGATCAGGGGATAAAACTATTTTGAGCGTTTTCATGCAAAAGCCTTTCGACTAAGCTTCATTCAATGTTTGAAGGTAAGTATACCAGCCAATAATGCTACTGAAACCGTAGCATTATTTAAAACCATCACAAAACAAGCTAATTGGTCTTGCCGTGTGTAGTGCGAAGCTGGTTGAGTTCTGACTGAACAAGAAGAATTGATTGGAATACCACATCTTTTTCTTCTTGAGATTCGCTCTGATCAAGCTGGATACGCATAGCATTAATTGCATCTTCCATATCGCCGATAGCTAGTTCGTCAGCCATAAATCGCAAAAGTTCATGAGCAGAAGAAGAACTGCTAACGGTTGAAGCAGTTAAAATACGCTGCGCATAGGAACATTGTTGCTGTGCTTTTCTAATAAGATCAGCAGTAGTCAATGCTGGATTTTCGGCAATAATTTCTATAAGAGCTAGAGCAAGTTCTCGATGAACTTTATCATGCCATTCAGTTTGACCTAATTCATTCAAAAAATCAGGAATCATAGCAGGATTGTGAGCACATAAGCTTAAAAACTCGCGTTCAGTTCGCAGCCTGTTCTTTTGAGCAGCCGTTAAGGTAAGCATATGGTGAGGCTGCGAACTTTGGTTGCGCTGAGAATTTGAATCGTATTCGCGAGTAGCAGGTACTTTAAGGGAATCCAGGCGTTCAAGTATATCTTGCTCGCGTGCATGAACTCTACTCGCAATATACACCGCATAATCTTTTGCAAGAAGTGAAGTCTTTATAGGAGCTAATACACTGAGTGCTTCAGTGGTGGCACGACTTTTACCTTCGGGAGTACTCAGATCGTACTGTGCAAGACGTCGATCAATACCAAACCGGATTAAGGGTACCGCCTTGTTTAATAATTCAGCAAAAGGGTCAGCTCCACGCTGCGCAATAAAATCCGCAGGATCTAAATTATCGGGAAGCGTAACAGCCAAAAGATCCACCTTAGAAGCGCCTGCTTCAGGGGTAACTGATGAATCTATAAACGTAAGAGCCCTATCTGCCGCACGCTGACCTGCTTCATCCCCGTCAAAGAGATAAATAATCTTTGATTTAGCATGATGAGAAAGAATCCGAATATGTTGACGCGTAAGCGAAGTGCCCAAGGTAGCTACAACATTGGTAAATCCAGCGCCATGAAGAGCAATGACGTCGGTGTATCCTTCTACAACAATAGCTACACCAGTACTTGCCATTGTACTTTTAGCCTTATCAAGGGCAAATAAAACTTCCGATTTATGGAACAGTGGAGTCTCTCCCGTATTGAGGTACTTTGGTTCACCGCTACCAATAACGCGTCCTCCGAACGCAATTGTATCTCCCCGAACGTCACGTATAGGAAACATTACACGATTAAAAAATCTATCAGCAGATCCATTCGACCCTTTTACAGCAACATTCGCATCAATCATTTCGGCATCGCTATAACCTAACGAGCGCAAATGAGTAACCAAATGGCGACGACCAGGCGCATACCCCAAATTCCATTCATTAGGAACTTGACCACCTAAATTGCGTGAAGCCAAATATTCTCTTGCTTGAGCTGCTCCCTCGTCAGAAGATCGCATCAACAGCATGTGATAATACGAAGCAGTTTCGTTGCAGATAGCTTTGAGACGTGCTTTTTTACTTCGCGCCTTGCTAGCTTGGGGGGATTCTTGTAATTCTATACCTGCTCTACGTGCAAGAAAGCGTACTGCATCTACAAAATCTACGCCATCAAGTTTTTGAACATAGGTGATGATATCGCCGCCTTCACCACAGCCAAAACAATGCCATGTTTGAGAAGAAGGATCTACCTTACAAGAAGGAGTTTTTTCCTGATGAAAAGGACAACAGCACCAGAAGTCACGTCCACGCTGACGCATTACCGTACGTTCAGAAAACAGCTCAACAATATCGTTAGCTTGGCGAACTTTTCGTATGTCCTCTTCACTGAAAATAAAGATCTCCTCTACCAGCACCAAACCACGAGAATACTAATTTAGAAAACTAAGAAAGCGCTACAGCACTAAATTGTTGCGGCAATAATCTATATTTCCCATAACAGTAGCAATTAACTCTTCAGTCGAATCAAACTTAATCATGGGACGTAAGTATTCTACAAATTCAATTTCAATGTATTCGCCGTAAATATTCTGGTCAAAATCAAGGATATGAACTTCACAGGTAGCATCCGTTTTATCTGCAAAAACAGGAGATACCCCCATAGAAACCGCAGCTCGATATCGTTTACCTTCAACTACGGCATAAGCTGCATAAACACCTTCTGCAAGCACACGACGATTAGGCTCAATAACCAGGTTTGCAGTAGAAAAGCCCATATCAGCGCCCTCACCACGACCAGGACGAACCTTTTCAACCATAGAAAAACGGCGCCCTAAAAGTTTTGAAGCTTCATCAAGATCATGCTCCATCAAAAGAAGACGAATTCGTGTTGCAGTGATAGGTGATCCTTCAGCGCTCCTTAAATTATGTGCGTCAATATGAGTGCCTACCGCAGCACCCCATTCAGCCAAATCAGCAACCGTACCAGCAGCTTTTGAGCCAAATCGAAAATCAAGACCAACATGAAGGTTTGAAGGAGCAAAACCATTAAACGTTTGAAGGAGAAAGTCAGCGGGAGATAAACTAGCAAATTCCCGCGTAAAAGGAAGAGCAACAACCATATCTACGCCGCTATCAAGAAGAGCTTCTAGTCGGCGTTCGTTGCTCATAAGTTTACGTAAACGTTCAGGATGAAACATTTCGTCTGGATCAATATCAAACGTTAAAGCTATAGACTTTCCGCCATTATATTCCGCAGTCTTTTTAGCGCAGCTGAGTAGATATTGATGACCGATATGCACACCATCAAAAACACCAAAGGCGCATGAAGAATTCTTAAAAATGGAATGATCGAATGTCTCATCAGCTTTATATAGTACTGCCACGTTCTACACCTATCGAAAACACGCATCGAGGAACATATCGATGCTCGGACTCTTTAAATTCATATATTGCTTTAAGGCGATTATTAACTATAACACCTATAACTTCTTCATGCGTTGGAGGTTTTAAGGAAGGACGAACGGAAGTAGTGCAGGTACAAGACCCCGAAAGCTCTGGCAAAATTGGTTCATTTAAAGCAATATCCGTATCTTTTAACCAAGAACCATGCTCTACCCTATCAGCAATTTCATTTCGAACAAAAGCAAAACGGATACCTAACGCTTGTACAGGATCAATACCACCAGCTGTTGAATCTTGCTCTAATTGCTCTAGCGTCACACAATCTTCCAGAAGTACCGTTCCAGAAATTGTTCGTTCAAGCGAACTTACATAGGCAGCACTATGTAAGTCTCTTCCCATATCACGAGCAATAGAACGCATGTAAGTGCCACTGGAAACGCTCATTTCGCAGAGCCATTCCACACCTGGCTGTCCATCTAAGCGCTCTTTTTCCTGGATGCCCTTACAGCTTGCGTCATATATCTCAAATGAGCGTGGCACAAGATCAATAACATTACCCCTACGCGCCTGTTCATAGGCTTTTTTACCATTAACTTTAATGGCAGAATATATGGGAGGAATTTGTTCACCCTTGCCAAGTAAGCCAGAAACATAACGTTGAGCAAAATCAAGATTGCTGCATTCATCTGGAATAGAAGCTGTTTTTACGACAGAACCTTCCGAATCATCGGTCGTTGTTGAGGCGCCAAACATAACACCCATACGATACCGTTTACCATGTCCTACCAAAAAGGCATCAAGACGAGTAGCGGGCCCAACACAAACAAGAAGAACCCCTGACGCAAGAGGATCTAAAGTTCCTGCATGACCAACTCGTTTTTCGTTATATATACGACGCACACGATTAACAACATCATGAGAAGACAAACCAATTGGCTTATTTATACCAATCAGCCGACAAATACCCGAACTTCCACGTTTAGCCATTCAGGGCATCTCCCTACTTATCATCCCGAGACTCTACAAAAGATGAAAACTGAGTTGATTCGGATTCAGGTTGGCTATCTTCAATCGAAAAACACTCTGCAACAACCTGCTGCTTCAAAGCACAACGGGCATCATTCATAGAACCAAAGAAGGTAAAACCTGCAGCTGCCTTATGACCACCGCCGTCAAAACGACGTGCAACGACAGCTACATCAGTGTCATCGTCTTTAGCACGAAGACTTCCGCGAACTTGCCCTGAAACAGTTTCACGAAGAATAAGAGCAACTTTAACTCCGCGAATAGAACGAAGAGAATCAATCAAGGGTTCAGCATCTGCCTTAATAGCTTTGCATGAATCGAAATCCGCCTTAGTTAAATACGACATAACAAAGGCTCCTTCTTCATAGAACTCCATGCGATCAAGCACAATTTGTTCAAGTCTTACTGAAGCAAGAGATCGACTTTGGAAAAACTCACGGTTTACGATCGTAGGATTAGCTCCAGCTTGCATCATTTCAGCAGCACCAATAAACGATTCAGCATTAGTATTTTGGTAAGCAAAACGCCCTGTGTCAGTTATAAGTCCAGTAAGGCAGCACTGTGCAACTTCTTGAGAAACCGCATTAAGTTTCTTAGCTAACTGCCAAATCAAAAGAGAAGCTGCAGGAGCATCTGGGTCAACATAGGTAAATTCCGCCATAGTTTTATCTACCGCATGATGGTCTACGGTAAAACGAACGTCGGCTGAAGCTTGAACTGAAGCGGCATCACCAATGCGCTCAATAGTTGGAACATCTACCCCAATAAAAACTTTAGCTCGCCCCTGATATTCGCAAGCGGGAACTAAGTTTTCAATACCAGGAAGAAAACGAAGGCCCACATCGATAGGATCATCTTTAGCTAAAAGACAACAAACCTGCTTGCCAAGATTAGTAAGAGCATGATACAAGCCAAGCTGAGAACCAAGACAATCGCCGTCTGGATTAACATGACCACAAATAGCAAAATCGTCGAGCGCACTTAAGCGTTCGGCGATTTCATCTAAGGTTGTATTAGTTTGAGGAGTAACCAAAAATGCTCCTATTCATTCGATTCAGAATTATTTCTCTCAGCATCACGCGCTAAAGCTTGAGCAATACGTTCAGCCTGGTCAACACTAGAATCTAACATAAATCGCAATTCTGGAGCTACGCGCCATGAAAGCTGTTTAGCCATCAGTGAACGAATACGACCAGCTGCGGCCTGGAATGCTTCAGCTACTTCAACATAGCGAGAAGGTTCCGTTGTATAAAACACGTTGGCCACACTGCGATCGAAGCTAACTTCACATGAGGTAATGGTGACCATAGAAAGCCTTGGATCAGTCATCTCAAAGAGCAATATGTTCGCAATTACTTCACGCGCTTGCTCGTTGACTTTTCGGCTTGAAGAACCTTGTTTCATGGCTATTCAACCCTTTCTTTTTCAACGATACGATAACCTTCAATGGTATCGCCCACCTTGATATCCTGGTAGCCATCAATACCAATACCGCATTCGTAACCACGTGCAACAGACTTAACGTCATCTTTGAAACGACGCAAGCTATCAATAGTGCCCTCAAAGATAACAGTACCATCACGAACAATACGAACCTTATCGTCTCGTGAGATTTCGCCTTCAATGATGTAGCAACCAGCAATAGTGCCAACTTTTGGAACCTTAAAGGTTTCACGAACTTCAGCAATACCGGTATCTTCTTCAACAATATCAGGTGAAAGAAGGCCAACGCGTGCTGCATTAATATCTTCAATAGCCTGGTAAATAACACGATACAGACGAATATCAACTTTTTCGCGCTCAGCAACTTCGCGAGTCTTGCCGGTAGGACGAACATTAAAGCCAATAATGATAGCATCAGATGCCGCCGCCAAGGTAACGTCAGTTTCAGTAATACCACCAACTGCAGCATGGATAATATTGATCTTAACTTCAGACTGGTCCATCTTAGAGAATGCATCACGCAAAGCTTCAATTGAGCCCATAACGTCAGCCTTAACAACCAAATTAAGGTCGGTTGTTTCGCCCTCTTCAATACGAGCAAACAAGTCATCCAAATTCATATGAGAACGAGATTCTTGTTTAGCTAAACGAGCACGCAATGCACGTTCTTCAGCCAAACGACGAGCATCACGCTCATCTTCAAATACACGAAATTCGTCACCTGCAGTAGGCACAGAATTCAAACCAAGTACCTCAACAGGATCTGCAGGAGCAGCATGATCTACGTGTTCTCCACGAGGGTTAATAAGAGCACGAACCTTACCATATGAAGTGCCTGCAACCACAACATCTCCCGGATGCAAAGTGCCGCGAGCGATAAGCATAGTAGCTACAGAACCACGACCCTTATCCAAGTTTGCTTCAATAACATAACCAGAAGCAAGTGCGTTAGGGTTTGCCTTCAATTCAAGAACATCAGCTTGAAGCAAAATAGTTTCCAGTAAGTCATCAATATGAAGATGTTGCTTAGCAGAAACATCAACGAACATATTCTGTCCGCCCCATTCTTCAGGGATAATGCCGTATTCAGTTAATTCCTGACGAACACGATCGGGCGTTGCGCCTGGTTTATCAATCTTATTAACTGCAACAACAATAGGAACCTCAGCAGCTTTAGCATGGTTAATTGCTTCAACCGTCTGGGGCATAACGCCATCGTCCGCTGCAACAACCAAAACAATAACGTCAGTTACCTGAGCGCCACGAGCACGCATAGCAGTAAACGCTTCATGACCGGGCGTATCAATAAAGGTGATTTGACGACCGTTAATGTTAACAACTGATGCACCAATATGCTGAGTAATACCACCAGCTTCATGGCTTGCAACACCAGTAGAGCGAATAGCGTCAAGAAGTGAAGTTTTGCCATGGTCTACATGACCCATAACAGTAACTACTGGAGGACGAGGCTTCAAGTCTTCCTCAGAATCATGATAAACAACAGCAAATTCTTCCTCAGGAGAAACCACACGAACCTTACGTCCTAAGTCATCAGCAATAAGTTCAATTAGTTCATCGCTCATAGACTGAGTAAGAGTTAACGCCTGACCAAGCATGAAAAGGCGTTTGACTACTTCATTAGGAGAAACTTCAACTAATTCAGCAAACTGGGCAACCGTAGAACCCTGCGGAATTTCTACAACAGAATCGTCCAATACCAAAGAAGGATCTAAGCCCTTTTCCAATGCCTCCATCTCAGCACGTTCACGGGCCTGAGCCTCACGCTTTTCTTTGCGCTTCTTACGACGACCTTCACCATCGTGACTTGCAGCTTCTACCGCAGCACGAGCTTCAGCTAATACTTTATCTCGCTGCAGCTTTTCAGCCTGAACTGCCATTTGAGCATAACGGTCTTCACCCTTAGAAGTGTCTACCTGAGCTTCTAATTCAGGTACTGAAGGCTCAAAACCTTTACGCTGCTTCTTGTTTTTCTTATTTCCACGCGCATCTTGGGATCGCTGATCGTTATGAGCATTCTGACGATCTTTGTTGCGATGATCGTTGCGCTGGTTTTTCTTCTGACTAGACTGCTCTTGCTTTTGATGTTCCAAACGTTCACGTTCATTGTTGATCTGATCTAACAATGAAGAGAAATTAGATTTCGTTGAAACAGGAGCTGCTTTAGGTGGCTGCTTATGCTGAGGAGCCTGCTGTTTAGTTGTTTTGCGACCACGATTATGTAGCGCTTCTTCAACCGCCTGCTTCTTTGCCACTTCAGCAGCGCGGGCAGCAGCACGCTTACGCTCACGGGCTTCTGCAGCTTCACGCTCTACATGTGCTCGTTCACGTTCAATCTGAGAAGCCAGACTTTCAAAAGGAGAATTAGAAACTTTATTGTTTTTTGATTCTTCTTCTTTCTTAGCGTTGTCTTGCTTAGCTGCTTGCTTTGCCTCACGACGAGCACGTTCAGCTTCACGTGCTTCACGTTCAGCCTCCACAGCAGCACGACGCTCTGCTTCTTCATCAGCCTTACGTTGAGCCTCTTCGGCTTTCTTTTCCGCAAGCTTTTTGGCTTCTTCGTCTTCCAGCTCCCCTGCGCGCTGCTTAATTTCAGGTTCTAAGCTCTTACGAACTTTCTGAACATAGGCGTCCTGGAGAATGCTGGCATGACTCTTAGCGGGGATTTTCATTTCCGCAAGACGATCGAGCAGCTCCTTGCTGGTCATATCAAATTCTTTTGCCAATTCATGTACGCGCATGCCAGGCATATAATCTCCTCGTCTATTACTCATCATGAGAAAGTGACGCACGCAGTTCATCTGCTACGCGATCACGATCTTCGTCGGTCACTTTTATTCTAAGGGCGGATTCTAGCCGCTTAGTAGAAATTGCTTTTTCAAAGCAAGAAACACTACAAACATATGCTCCACGCCCATTCATTTTACCAGTTGGATCAAAATGAATGGAACCTTGTGGTGTTCTAACAATACGCAATAAAGAACCCTTATTATCGGTTTGCCTGCATACTATGCATGTTCTCTGTCGCGTTTTGCCCGTCATTAAAAAGCTTTCTACTCTTCGTCTTCAAATTCGGCATGAATGCCACAATAACGATAGCCATCACGTGCGTGATTACGACAACGAATACCGCTTTCATCCACGTAAGCGCACAGACCATCGTCTAAGGATTCGTCTTCTTCTTCATCGATCAACGCTGGTTCATTAAATAATGATTCACCTGCAAAAGAAGTGGACTTGATATCAATATGCCATCCGGTCAGGCGAGCAGCCAAGCGAGCATTTTGTCCTTCTTTGCCAATAGCTAATGACAGCTGATCATCAGGAACGATTACCGTTGCATAATTGTTTTCTTCATCAATATCTACACGGGTAACTCGCGCAGGAGATAAAGCGTTAGCAACATAAATTGCAGGATCTTCGTTCCACTGAATAACATCAACGCGTTCATTGCGTAAGCCCTCTACGACCATACGAACACGAGAACCCTTAGGACCGACACAAGCGCCTACAGGATCAAGGTTTGGTTCACGAGAAGCAACTGCAATTTTAGAACGCTCACCTGGTTCACGCGCAATAGACTTAATCTCTACCAAGCCATCATAAATCTCAGGTACTTCAATCTCAAACAGACGACGAATAAGGTCCGGATGGGTACGAGAAACAACAATGGATGGACGAGCATGTTCGCCACGCATTTTAGGTGAATCAGAATTTGGGTCGCGAACTTCTACAATCAACGTCTTAAGACGCTGATTGTGACGATAACGCTCATTGCGAGGACGTTCGTTGCGTTCGTCAGGGTAGCGCTTCAAATCGTAATGGGGTAATTCTGCCTCAACGCCATCACGAATTTTGATGATAGTGAAATCAGGCGTACCTTGTAAAACGGTACCAGTAACCAAATCTCCAACACGATTAGAAAACTCTTCAAAAATAGACTGACGACCAGCATCGCGAACGATAGAACCGATAACATTTTTTGCATTAAGCGCAGCGATGCGACTTACATCATCGGGAGTAACATCGCGCTCTTCAAATTCGGTATATTCGCCTGTTTCTTCATCGGGTTCACCAACGGGAACAAGCTCATAGACATAAATCTTACCCGTAGAACGATCGATAGTTACACGAGCATCATATTCAAGATCTAAAATATGCTGGTAGCTTTTTGCTAACGATGCCTCAAGACGATCAATCAAATAAAATTCATCAATCTTGCGTTCGTGCGCTAAAGCTTGGAGCGCTTCAATTAGTTCAGAGGCTGCCATGGAAAAGTCCTTTCTACCCGCTGAAATCTATTCTGCCAATGACGTGAGCTTTCTTTATTTCATCATAAGGAAGGTGTTCAACAATACCATCAACATCAAGTAGGACGGTATTATCTTCAATACCTGCCAAAATACCAACCCATTTTGCTCTGCCCTGATGAGCTTCCTTTAGGGTAATCTGCGCTTTTTCGCCCGCAAAACGAGCAAAATGTTCAAGCGTTCGTAAGGGACGATCGATGCCTGGTGAAGAAACTTCCAAGGTATACGCACCAGGGAACGGATCGAGTTCATCCATTACGGAATTCACCCATTCTTGAGCCGATGAAAGCTCCTCGAATCCGATACCGCCTTCACAATCTAGATAAACACGGATGGTCGGAGCCTTACGAGAACCTACTAATTCAACTGTAACTATTTCCATGTTATGTGCACTAGCATGAGGTTCGAGAGCTTCTAAAAGCATGCGTGCCTTGCCGGTAAGCATCCATTTCCCTCCTTCAACCCTTAACAAACAAAAGAAGCGGGAACAAAGCCCACTTCCTAACCAACAACGAAAGCTATCATGTTTTCACATGTGAATTATTTATACCATATTTATACGATCAAGTGCAAATACGTTCTAGATAATGTTGAAAATTCGAAGCCACGTAGAACCATTAACCCACATAAACGAAAAGGCAATAATCAGACAAATAATAATACCTACAACTCTATGCCATGTTTTAATTTCGGGTACATCTTGTAAATATGCTTTATGGTCTTTATCTACATCAGCAACAACTTTTCCCGAATCAGAAACAATTTTTTGCATGGGTTTTGTAACATACGGATCTTTATCGCCGATTTCAGGAATAGCGCGTAAATCATGCTCGTGAGCAGTAATATCTTTAAGGTCTACTTCCTTAGAAGGATCCAAGGGATTACCATCCTTATCCGTATAAGAACGCTGCTCAACCAGCGGAAGCTTGGTAGTTTTATCTACTCCTACCGCATCGGTGTAAGTAACCATTTCTTTGGCTTTCGCAAAACGTTCTTTCATTACAGCAACGGACGAGCCGCAGTTGGGACACTGCAGCTCGTCATCACTAATCTTTGTTCCACAGTCTAGGCAGTACAATTACTTAGCCTTTTCGGATCTATGTGAAATTAAACGATTCAAAGCATTCAGATAAGCCTTAGCGGAAGAAACAATAATGTCTCCGTCAGCGCCGCGGCCAGAGAATACCATGCCATCAGCATCAGTAACTCGAATGGTTACTTCGCCTAATGCATCAATACCACGCGTTACGCTTTGAACAGCAAATTCTGTCAAATCATTTTCAATATCAACGATTTCATTAACAGCCTTATACAAAGCGTCAACTGGGCCTGTACCAGTAGAGCATGCAACAAATTCCCTATCTTCAGCATCACACAAAGTAACGGTAGCGGTAGGAATAAGAGGCTGACCACAAGAAATTTGAACCGACTTCAAGGTATACGTTGCAGTCTGGTTACGGTTATGCTCACCAACTAAAGATTCAAGATCTTCGTCGTATACTTCCTTTTTCTTGTCGGCCAAATCAAGAAATGCATTGTAGAGATCTTCGAATGCCTGACCTTCAATTTTGAAACCAAGAGCTTCAAGACGATGGCGCAACGCTGCACGTCCAGAACGAGCAGAAAGAATAATAGCGCTCTGTCCTGCACCAACCTCTGCAGGATCAATGATCTCGTAGGTGGTACGAGCCTTAATAACACCATCCTGGTGAATTCCAGAAGAATGTGCAAAAGCATTAGCACCTACGATAGCTTTATTAGGCTGAACAACGAAACCTGTTATTGAAGAAACTAAACGAGAAGCACGGATAAATTCACGCGTATTAATATCAGTATGACCATCGAGCTCTTCACCGTGCATCTTCAAGGCCATTACTACTTCTTCCATAGCAGTATTACCTGCACGTTCACCTAGACCATTAATGGTACATTCAACCTGAGTTGCACCGTTTTGAACGCCAGCCAAAGAAAGTGCGGTTGCCATACCAAGATCGTTGTGACAGTGGACGGATATACACGCCTTATCAACATTGGTAACGTTTTCCATAAGGAAGCGAATTCGACGACCGAATTCATCTGGCATTGAATAACCAGTGGTATCAGGGATATTAACTACGGTTGCACCAGCTTCAATTACGGCTTGTACTACCTTAGCCAAGAATTCATAATCTGAACGGCCTGCATCCTCAGCATAAAACTCAACATCTTCAACGTATTTCTTTGCATACTTAACAGCGTTTACCGCGCGTTCAATGATCTTTTCAGGAGTAGTGCGCAGCTTGTCATAAATGTGACTATGAGAAACGCCAATTCCTGTATGAATACGAGGACGAGCGCAATCCTTCAATGCATCAGCTGCTGAATCAATATCCTTTTCAACCGCACGCGTTAAAGCACAAACAACTGCTTTGTCCCCTACTTCTGCAGCAATTTGCTGTACAGACTTGAAATCTCCTGGAGAAGAAACGGGAAAACCTGCCTCAATAACATCAACATTTAGACGTAGTAGCTGACGCGTGATTACCAATTTTTCTTCAGAATTCATTGAAGCGCCTGGCGACTGTTCACCGTCGCGCAAGGTGGTATCGAAGATAGCAATCTTACGTGTCATCTTAGCGATCCTTTCTCTACGTCTTTTTTTGTAACTAAATGAATATAGCTCATTTTGAACTAATTATTATCGACTAGCAAACAAATGATGAAGATTTTTTAAGAGAAACGAAGGTTATACCGCATCTTGGTTTTCTTCTCCTGTACGAACACGAATTACCCGTTCAATATCGGAAACAAATATTTTGCCATCACCCACTTCACCAGTTTGCGCAGTGTCAGCAATGAGTTTTACCAAAGAATCCACTTGATCATCAGTAACTACGATTTCGAATTTCACTTTCGGAATCATGTTTAAGAATACTTCACTTCCACGAAAGTACTCTTTCCACCCATGCTGATTACCGCAACCATGCACTTGATAAATTGTCATGCCGCAAATATTCGCATTAAAGAGCGCTTCTTTTAAAGGTTCAAGCTTTTCGGGTCGAACTACCGCTGCTATACGTTTCATAGATACTCCTATTCCGTTTAGGTTGGTAATAAGATTTAATCAAGGCCAATAAAGGCGGGGTAAGCAGATTCATTGTGAGCTGCAAGGTCCATACCATATGCCTCTTGCTCTTTAGAAACTCGCAGACCTCCAAAGAGTGCCTTTACTACAAGGCCTATTACCAAAGCTCCAATTGCAACAAATACTACCGTTACCAAAATGCCTAAAACCTGAGCACCCAAAAGCGTGAAATCGCCGGTGTAGAGCAAGCCACCAAATTCGGTCCAAGATAAACTTGGCACACAAAATACGCCCGTCAAAATACCGCCTGTTATACCACCAACACAATGACAACCAAACGCATCAAGAGCATCGTCGTAGCCAAGCTTGGCTTTAAGGTAAGAAATTGCAAAATAGCATATTGGGGAAACGATCAAGCCCATCACAAGAGCTGCCCAAGGCTCAACAAAACCAGCGGCAGGAGTAATTACTACCAGACCCGCAACCAAACCAGTTGCAGCGCCAACTAAGGTTGGCTTTCCCGTTTTTGCACTCTCAACTACCATCCAGGAAATCATTGCTGCACCAGAAGCAATCACGGAATTTAACACTGCAAGAGCAGCAATACCATCTGCAGCAAATTCGGAACCGCCATTAAAGCCAAACCATCCAAACCAGAGAAGCGTTGCACCCAACACTACGAATGGAACGTTATGGGGACGATGAGCAATTGCGCCAAACCCTCGACGCTTACCAAGCAAAATACAAAGAACTAAGCCCGTTAAACCAGAACTGATATGGACAACGTCGCCACCAGCAAAGTCAAGCGCGCCAATCATATCGCCAATAAAGCTTCCTTCGCCGCCCCAAACCATGTGAGCAAGAGGAGCATAAATTACCAATACCCAAACCGTAATAAACGCGATAAAAGGCGCAAACTTCATTCGACCTGCAACTGCACCTCCAATAATAGCTGCGGTAATCATGGCAAAAGCAGCCTGGAACAAAATATCAATGATAGAAGGATAACTTCCATCTTCTGGCGCTTGTGCTTCTGCAAGCATATCGGATACGGACGTCAGGCATCCAAGCTGGTCAAATCCACCGAAAAATGGATTCGAACCATCGCCACCATAGGCAATACTCCATCCAGCAAGGATCCAAACAAGACCAACAACCCCAATAATTACAAAAGACATAAACATGGTATTGACTACATTTTTACGACGCGCCAATCCGCCGTAAAAAAATGCAACACCTGGGGTCATGAGTAGAACCAACATTGCACACACAAGCATGAATGCGGTTGCTCCAGTGTCATACATCGTGCATACCTCCTAAAAATCCGTGGCACGTATTGACACTGTTATCCTGACACTCCTCTTGATTTTATTTCTCTAGGTGAATTCATGTTTACGCTCTTTAAAACTTCTCGAAATAATAAAGAAGCAAACAGGACACAACTTAGAAACAAGATGCCCGATCACGTCATCTTGTTGAAACAATTAGAAATATGAAACTGAGTATTTAAGAACGAACGAGATTACGAATTGCTGTTGCAATACCTTGAGCATCTAAGCCGAGATCAGCAAACAGTTGATCAACACTTCCCTGTTCAACGAACGTATCAGGAATTCCAAGAACTCTACTTTTAGGATTCAAACCAGCGCACTGCAATACATCCATTACGCCTTCGCCAGCGCCCCCGGTTGCAATACCATCCTCAACAGTGAGAACAACGCCTGTAGTAGCAGCATCTTTGATTGCTTCAATATCTAACGGTTTAACCCAACGCATATCTACCACACGAACAGAAATGCCCTCTTCGGAAAGAATATCGGCAGCAGAGAGTGCATAAGAAACCATTCGACCAAAAGCAAGAATTGCAGCATCACTACCATCACGAATCACACGAGCACAGCCTGGCTTCATATACAGTGCATCCTGAGGCAAAGGAATACCTTGAGCAGAACCTCGAGGATAACGCAGTGCAACTGGACCCGAAATCATAAGTGCCGTGTGAAGCGCATGAACCAATTCAGCTTCATTCGAAGGAGCAAGAATTTTCATATTAGGAACACTGCGCAAAAGAGCCATGTCGAACATGCCGTGATGCGTTGGTCCATCATCGCCTACAAGACCAGCTCTATCAATCGCAAACACCACATCTAAATTACTAAGAGCAACGTTAATAATCACTTGATCAATTGCTCTTTGCAAAAACGTTGAGTACAGTGCAACAACAGGCTTTTGCCCTCCCAAAGCAAGACCGCTGGCCATACCAACAGCATGACCTTCGGCAATACCGACATCAAAAACTCGCTCAGGGTGCTCATTGGCGAACTGACGAAGTCCCGTGCCATCGACCATAGCAGCAGAGATGGCGCAAACACGAGGATCACGAAGTGCTTCTTGTTCAAAGGCGGCGCTGAAGGCTTGTGTATAAGTAAGAACCGATGAAGCAGTTTTAGTTGATTTACCTGTTGCAATATCATAAGGCCCAACGCCGTGGAATCGAGAAGGGTCTTCTTCAGCTGGACCATATCCTGCGCCTTTTTTAGTTACCACATGAACCAATACTGGAACATCAGAAGAAAGAGCGCGGCGCAACGTTGACTTCAAAGCCGTAATATTATGACCATCTACCGGTGGAGTACAAACAATACCAAGCTGTTCAAACAGCATCGTATCGGGAAGAACAAATTGCTTTAAAGAATCTTTAGCCGACTTTCCAAATTTGACAAACGCTTTACCCGCGGGGCCAAGCGAAGATTCCATGAAATCCTGCATAGAATCTCGACTTTTGCGGTAATTATTCGAGATACGCAAGCCACCCAAATGCTTAGCCATAGCTCCAACATTGCGAGAGATTGACATCTCATTGTCGTTCAAAATAATCACAAGTGGCGTTTGCGCTTGCCCTAAATCATTAAGCGCTTCAAATGCCATTCCACCCGCAAGCGAAGCATCACCAATAAGCGCAACAATCTTTTCGTGAGAACCACGCAAATCGCGAGCACGAGCCAAGCCACAGGCAACGGAAAGCGAATCTGACGCATGACCAGAAGGATGAACATCATGAGGATTACTTAGCGGTTTCGGAAAGCCCGATAGACCCTGGTATTGGCGAAGCGTAGGAAATTCACCAAGGCGACCAGTAATAAGCATATGAGCATACGATTGATGTCCTACATCGAAAAGAAAACGATCTTTAGGAGAATCAATCAAAGAATGTACTGCAAGAATAATCTCTACAGCACCTAAACTAGAGGCAACATGGCCACCCGTTTTAGAGGTAACCTGAACAATTTCTTCTCGAATTTCACCGGCAAGGATAGAAAGTTCCTCATCGGTTAATAACTTCAATTTATCAGGTGCATCTATGGAGTCTAGAATGCGTGCCATGTGTGTACCTCCCTCCCCATAAACACTTCACGTACTAAGAAAACCTGCTACTAATTAGAAACTGAATTATCTTCATTAGAAGAAGAATCACTCAAAAATCCAGAATCACCCTTAGTTTCATTAGATATTGCATCTTGTAAGGCTTGTGCCGCTTGTTCGGCTTCCTTTTCGGCAATACCCTCTTCCATAATACGTGAAGCCTGAAGGCCTATACCCACTGCTTCTTCGTAAAGATCAAGGGCCTCGTCTAAAGGCAGCGAATCATCACTGACTAACGAGACAATTTCATCTAAACGAGTCTTAATATCCTCAAATGAGCGAGCATCGTCATAAGACATTTACGCCTGCTCCTCTTCAAGATGGATAGCAATTCTGCCTAAAATACCATTAACAAAGCGAGGAGAATTTTCTCCGCCAAATTCTTTGGCTAAGTTCACCGCTTCATTAATTGATACCGAAACGGGAACATCATCGACATAGCACATTTCACTAGCAGCAAGACGCAATAATGAGCGATCGACTATTGGCATACGATCCATCGTCCAATTTTCGCTTGCTGAAACAATACGCTTGTCAATATCATCTTGGTGGTCCACAGCAAGATGAAGAAGCATAACTGCATAATCATCTAAACCTTGCGTTTCAGGAACTAAAAGACGCTCCTCTATCAAAGATTGAGGAGTAATATTTAAAATTTCTGACTGATAGAGCAACTGCAATGCATTTTTACGCGCAGTAACCCTCTCTTCATGCTGAATAGCTTTTGACATAGAAGCAAAACCTAATCTTGGAACAAAATGCCATCAACTTTTATATCTACACGAGACACCGTTAGGCCAACCTGAGTTAACACCGCATCTGCAACAGCACTTCTAACCGAAGCAGCAACAGCCTCAAGCGAATGACCAGAAAGCACGCGTATAGTAACTTCAACCTGAACAGTGTCATCTTCGCTTACTTGAACAACAACACCTTGGGTAGATTGCTTAAAAGCAAGCAAAGAACGAATTCCAGATGGAGCAGCACCGACGGAAGCAACTCCTGGTACATCACGAACTGCCAAGGTAACAATAGTCTCCATTACGCCAGGAGCAATGGCCATACCTTCAGTATTAATATCAGACATCGTTACTCATCCCCCATTTCGGTTTCAATGAAGTCAGTATAAACCCTGCCTTCAACAAAAGCGTCCATATCGAGAACCTTTTGATGGAAAGGAATGGTGGTTTTAATACCTTCAATAGTAAATTCGCTTAAAGCACGTTTGCCACGAGCGATGCATTCTTCGCGATCATTGCCCCAAACAATAAGTTTGGCAACCATGGAATCGTAATATGGTGAAATACGCGAACCTTCTTTAATGTAGGTTTCTACACGCACACCTGGTCCTCCCGGGGTTTCAAAACGAGTAATATTACCCGGGCAAGGACGGAAGTCCATATTAGGATCTTCTGCGTTAATACGAAACTCCATAGCATGACCATTTGGGCTAAACGGCACCTTATCCATGCAAGAAATTGGCTCACCAGCAGCAATACGAAGCTGCTCTTTGATGATGTCAGTCCCAGTAATCATTTCAGTGACAGGATGTTCCACCTGAACACGAGTATTCATTTCCATGAAATAGAATTGGCCATCTTGATCAAGCAGAAATTCAATAGTGCCAGCATTTTCATAACCCGTTGCACGAACCGCCTTAACCGCAGCAACACCCATTGCACGACGAATTTCATCGGTCAACGCAGGAGAAGGAGCCTCTTCGAGCAACTTCTGGTGACGTCGCTGAAGTGAACAGTCGCGTTCACACAAAGAAATACGATTGCCTTGCTTGTCCGCTAATACCTGAACTTCAACATGGCGAGGACGCAATACCAGCTTTTCCAGATATACGTCTCCATTACCAAAAGCAGCCTGAGCTTCATTTTTAGCAGCTAAGAATTGCGATTCTAAATCAGCAGGATCATGAACCTCACGCATACCTTTGCCGCCACCACCAGCTGAAGCCTTAACGAGAACCGGGTATCCAGCGGCATCAGCAAACGCACGTGCTTCTTCTACGGTTTCCACCACCCCATCTGAACCAGGGACGGTAGGAACACCGCATGCTTTCATAGTTTCACGAGCAGCAGCCTTATTACCCATCGCATCTATACATTCCGGGGATGGGCCAATAAATACAATATTGTTATCAGCGCAAGCGCGCGCAAAATCCGAATTTTCAGCTAAAAAACCATATCCAGGATGAATTGCCTGTGCACCAGTGTTGATTGCTGCAGCAATAATCGAAGACATAACTAAATAACTTTTATTTGCTTGAGCAGGTCCTATACAGACCTTTTCATCAGCGTACTGCACAGGATAGGTATCGGCATCTTCCGTTGAATATACTGCAACAGTTTTAATGCCAAGTTCCTTACAAGCACGCATAATGCGCAATGCGACTTCGCCGCGATTTGCGATTAAAACCTTGTCAAACATTTATGCACTCTCCGGACCAATAGCATCATGATTTACATGAGGCTCGATATAGAACAATGGGGTGCCAAATTCTACAGGGGTTGCATCTTCTAGGCATACCTCACGAATGGTACCCATTTCTTCAGCAGTAATTTCGTTCATAAGCTTCATAGCTTCAACGATACAAAGTGTCTGATTAGCAGCCACTTCATCGCCCACCTGAACAAATGGTGGCTCACCGGGAGCTGGAGCTACATAGAAAGTACCTACCATAGGAGCGGTAACACAATGCCAATTTGCAGGACGAGAACCACTCTGAGCAGGCGCAGCAGCTGCAGGGGCAGCTTCAGTAGCAGAAGCAGCAGGAGCAGCAGCAATTACCGGAGCTGCCGGTGCAGGAGCAGCAGCAACTGCACTGGGCATACGAACCGCAATACGAGCACCTTCTTCTTCTACTACAATTTCACCTACGCCGCTTTCCTCAGCAACGCGTACAAGTTCACGAATCTGATTAATATCCACGTAATCGTCCTCCTTGGTCATGCTCGATTCCTGCTCAAGAAGGAAATCGACCTTTTCTGATGTGCGATGTTTGCTTAAATAGGTACGAGCTTCATTGGGGAAAAGCGCATACATTAATACGTCTTCTTCAGATTTGGCCAAATCGCCAATTTCTTCTTCAAGTTCAGCAAAAGTAGTTGTTACCAATGAGCCAGGAGCTACATCAGGAGGAAGAATCTTGTCGGTATCATCCCCCACTACCTTTTTAACAATTTCGGGGCTCATAGGACCAGGTGCTTTACCGTAGTAACCGCAAATGTAGTCCTTCATTTCTTTGGAAACAACGCTCCAGCGTTTACCAGTAAGCACGTTAAAAACTGCCTGAGTACCAACAATCTGAGACAGAGGAGTAACTAAAGGAGGATAACCAACTTCAGCACGTACGACAGGAATTTCAGCCATTACTTCATCCAAACGGTCAAGCGCATTTTGAATCTCAAGCTGAGAAACCAAGTTTGACATCATGCCGCCGGGAACCTGATGAGAGTAAACCTTCATATGAGTCAAAGAAGAAACACCACGCTTGTAATGACCACGCTTACGTACTTCTTCCCAATATTCAGAAATTTCAAAAAGCAAATTTAAATCAAGCTGAGTATCATAACGGCTTTCTTGGAGTGCTGCTACGATCATCTCAACAGCAGGATGCGAATTGCCAAAAGCCAAAGGAGCACTTGCGGTATCAGCAATTGCCGCGCCTGCTTCAGTTGCCTTAATGATATTTGCAGGAGCCATACCTCCAACATAGTGGCAGTGAATATGGATAGGCAAACCGATTTCAGCATTAAAGGCTTTAACCATACGCTCCGTACGATATGGCGTAAGCATGCCAGCCATATCTTTAATAGCAATTGAATCTGCTCCAAGATCTTTTAATTGCTGGCCGTATTCGAGGAAACTATCAAGCGTATGGACGGGAGACATAGTATAGGAAATAGCACCTTCAAAATGACCACCACAGTCTTTAATAGCTTCAGCATTGTCAACGATATTGCGAATGTCATTGAGCGCGTCAAAAACACGAAAAACATCAATGCCATTACGATGAGCTGCCGCAATAAAACGATGTACGATTTCCTTTGAATAGTGCTTATATCCAACCAGGTTCTGGCCACGAGACAGCATAGAAAGACGGGTATTGGGAGTTTTAGCCTTAATAGAACGAAGACGATCCCAAGGGTTTTCGTCTAGAAAGCGCAAGCAGGTATCAAATGTTGCACCACCCCAAGCTTCAATAGCCCAATATCCTACGCGATCCATCTTAGGCAAAATTGGAAGCATGTCGCCAATAGACATACGAGTTGCCCATAAGCTTTGCTGACCATCACGAATGGTGGTATCCATAATCTGAAGTTTTCCCAAGTGTTTCGCACCTCCTCTACTGTCAACTGCATAAAAAACAGTACATAATTTTTAAGTGTTAAGTATAAAGCAGCAGGGCGCTTTCGCGCCCTACACCAAAAAAGTTTTGGTTAAACGTAACGCACCAGCAACATTACACACGCTTAATAAAGCGACCGTCACGCGTATCCATTTGAAGCACATCACCAATTTCAACAAAGGTAGGAACTTGAACGGTTACGCCAGTTTCAAGTGTTGCAGGCTTTGTAGTGTTTGTAGCAGTATCACCCTTAAAGCCTGGTTCAGTTTCAGTAACCTCAAGTTCAACGAACATCTGAGGTTCAACACTGATGAGTTCGTCACCTGCATACATTAAAGTTGCTTCGTCATTTTCCTTGAGCCAGTTAGCAACATCACCAACAACATCTGCGGGAATAGCAAGCTGTTCAAAGGTATTCATATCCATAAAGTTAAAGTCTGCACCGTCATTGTAGAGGAACTGCATCTTCTTTGTTTCAAGACGAACAGATTCAAACTTAGTACCAGAATTGAAAGTGTAGTCTACTACACGACCAGTCTTAATGTCGCGAAGTTTAGTGCGAACAAAAGCACCGCCTTTGCCTGGCTTTACATGCTGAAACTCAACGATAGTGCAAAGCTTGCCGTTATATTCAATGCACATACCATTACGAAAATCTGCAGTAGAAATTGCCACGTTAACTCCTTTTGAACGAATTACTTAGAATTTAGTTTAGCTTTTCTATTATAAACATCTTATGAGAGCTTTTAGTAAAAACGTCAAAACCTTTGTTGGTAACTACACCAAAATCTTCTAAGCGCATGCCAAATTTTCCTGGAATATATATTCCAGGCTCCACAGTTACTACATTACCATCATACAATGGCTTTTTATTTGAAGGTGACAAAGCAGGATTTTCGTGAATATCTAAGCCAAGACTATGCCCAAGCGAATGACCCATTTTGTCTTTATACCCAGCTTTCGCCAAGAGGTTTTCAGCAAGCTGATGAACCTCACAAGCAATAACTCCAGACTGCAAAGCCTCTTCACATGCTTCATTTACCTGTTGTAAGGTTTGCCAGGCATGCACAAGTTCATAAGAAGGTTGACCTATAAACACGGTACGAGTCATATCCGAACAGTACCCTCCATACTTTGCGCCAAAATCCATTACCACAGCATCGCCTTCACGTAAAACAGTATCGCCTGGTATAGCATGAGGAGAAGAAGCATGAGCTCCAGCAGCAACTATAGTATCAAACGCAAGGCCTTGAGCACCTTCTTCAAACATAAATGAATCCAACTGTAGCTGCACCTGACGCTCAGTCATACCTTCTTCCATAAAGTTGACTATGCGCTCAAACGCACGGTCAGTAATCGCTTGAGCTTTTTTCATGCACTCTAATTCACTTGCATCCTTTACTTCGCGCAGGCGCTCCACAAAAGAGTTCAGTTCCACCAATTCAAATGGAAAAGAGCAAGCTGTATCATTAAGTGACTTTTCTAATGCATGAAATTCAGCTAAAGAAAGGGAATCTTCAACACCTATGCGCAAAGATAAACCTGATGCAGCAACCTTCTGTATGAATTCACAAAGAATATCAGGATGAGTTTGTTTTCTATCGTCAACTACCACTTCCGAATTACAAGCCTCGCGTTGAAGTGCTTCGGAATAGCGCGAATCGCTATGGATGCAAATATCAGAAAAGCTTATAAGCAATGCGTGAGCCTGTTCGGTATCAAACACATTATTAAAGCCAGTAATCCATGCTATGTTTGAAAGAGACCTGACATAAAGAACGTCAAGAGTATGGTCTTTCATTGCATGTCGAACTGAAACAATTCTCGAAGGTTGGTAAGCCATACAAAAATTCCTCACAAAAAAATCAGTAATGATACTTCATCCCATTACCAATGTAACCTGCCAAAACAAGCAAATCGCTTTATCAAATCTAACCAATCAAGCTAAGTTATTGACTTTTGATTAATTCGATCTTCGAACTGGAGAAAATAAAAAGTAGAGGTTTAATCGCTAGAGCGAGCAAGCCAGGCAGAAATATACTGATAAACAACCTCATCAGCCACCTCAGTAACTTCCCAAGATCCATACGAGCAAGGCAAAACAAAACGGAGTTTACCCTGACGCACTTTTTTATCATGACTCATGATAGACAAAAGCTCATCAGTAGTTGCATCAAGAGAAATCTCTGACAAATGAAGCGCAGATAAAAGTTTGTCTTGATGAAGCACAAAATCCAAATCTGCCTTATTAAGACCTGCCGCTAATCGCGCAGCAAATCGCATCCCCTCCGCAACAGCCAAACCGTGAGAATACACCCCATATCCTGCGAAAGTTTCAATAGCATGAGCCAAGGTGTGACCGTAATTTAGGCATTCACGAATTCCCGATATTTCATGCTTATCCTCAATAACGACACCAGCCTTGAATCGAATGCACCGTTCAATTGACTCTTGAACGACCACAGGAATTCGAGCTTGCATTTCTTGAGCGTTTTCCATCAGCCAATCAAAAAACTCTTTAGAATCAATAATGGCTGACTTTGCGATTTCACCACACCCACAAGTCCACTCTCGATCGGGAAGAGACTGCAGAAGCGAAACATCCGCACAAACCAACAAAGGCTGATAAAACGTACCAACTAAATTTTTGCCTGAATCCAAATTAATAGCAGTCTTACCACCAACAGAAGAGTCAACCATAGACAATAACGTGGTAGGAACTTGCACAAAGGGTACTCCACGCATATACGTAGAGGCACTAAATCCAGCGAGATCTCCAACCACTCCACCACCAAGCGCGATCACAACGCTATCACGAGTTAAACCACAATCTGCCATCGCTTGCCAAACTTCGGAAATACAAGCAATAGATTTAGCTTCCTCGCCAGATGGAATGGTTATCACATCCACCTGAAACGATACCTGTTCAAGTGAATATTTAGCTTGAGGTAAATACCGTACAGATACCTCACTATCGGTAATAATAAGCGCATGATTTGTCGAAAGGCCAAGGTTACGAAGCTCGCATCCTAAAGAAGAAAGCACCCCTTGTCCAATAACAACCTCATATAATTTTTCACCAGGAATAGAAACTTCGATACGAGACATAAGAGCATTAAGCTTTCATCTGATCGGTCATAATGCCACGTTCAAGAAGAATAGCTACAACCTCTTCAGCTACATCGCGAATTGATCGATTTTCTGTTTCAACTTCAACGTCAGCTGCTGCTTCGTACTGAGGTTGGCGTTCGATGATGGTTTTACGTGCAGTATCAAGATTTTTAAACATTGGTCGAGATTCGGTATTAGGAATACGAGCCGCCGCAGCATCAGCTGAAACTTTCAGGTAAACCACAAAACCGGCATTCTTCATGATTTCAGCATTTTCTGGACGCTTGGTTACCACGCCACCGCCACACCCAATCAAGCGAGGAGAACGACGAGCCAAGTCACGCAAGACATCAGTTTCAATATCACGAAAAGCCTCTTCACCATCTTCGGCAAAAATATCAGCAATAATGCGATCTTCACGCAATTCTAAATACTCATCAGCATCAATTGAAGCAACGCCATACGTAACAGCAATCTGCTGAGAAACACTAGTTTTGCCTGCCCCCATAAATCCAATAAAGAAAACAGGTTTATTCAATACATAACGGCCAGCATGGTGTTGGGTCATTAGAACTCCTCATTAGTATCCATATTTAACGCGACATTGTTTTAATACGTTCCTTAAAGGCAGCAATACTGGCTTTAATATCGGTCATATTATCGCTTCCAAATTTTTCAAGATACGCATTAGCTAACACCATAGCAACTTCCGATTCACCCACTACCGCTGCAGCCGGAACAGCACAGGTATCACTTCGCTCTTTAGAAGCTTTAGCAACTTCAAGCGTATCCAGATTTACCGTATTCAACGGAATGGTAAGCGTAGGAATAGGTTTCATCGCAACGGTAATAACCAAAGGCATACCAGTTGTCATACCGCCCTCCAGACCACCAGCATTATTGGTAGTACGAACAAAACCTTTTTTTTCGTCTAACACAATTTCATCGTGCACTTGACTACCACGGCGACGAGCAGCTTCAAAACCTAGACCAAACTCAACACCTTTCATTGCTGGAATTGAAAACAATGCAGCAGCAAGTCTAGAAGTTAAACGTTTCGAAGGTGTTTCGTAACCACCTAACGTAGGTAAAAGTCCGGTGACTACAATGCGGAAGGTTCCTCCTAAAGAATCGCCCGCTTCTTTTGCGGCATCTATAGCGTTCATCATGCGCTCAGAAGCTGCTTCATCAGGACAACGAACTTCACTCATTTCGATATCAAGAGGACTGTAATACAACGCATCGTTCATTGGATCGGCCTCGCCCATAGAAGCATCCCCAATAGAGGTAACGTAGGAATAAATTTCAACACCCAATTCAGCCAAAAATTCGCGCGCAATACCAGCTGAAGCAACACGCATGGTAGTTTCACGTGCGCTAGAGCGCTCTAAAACGTTGCGACAATCATCAAAATCGTTTTTCAAAACACCCAATAAATCAGCATGACCAGGACGAGGAGTTACTTCGCGAACAAGATCTTGGGGTGCTTCACCAAACACCGCCATTCTGTCAGTCCAATTTTGCCAATCGCGATTAGGGACACTGAGCGTAATAGGAGTACCTAACGTATGACCGAATCGAACACCGGAAGTAATTTGAACCATGTCCTTTTCAATCGCTTGACGTCCACCACGTCCATAGCCGCTCTGTCTACGTTCAAGATCAGCATTAATTCCTTTTTCAGAAATTGCCAGTCCTGCTGGAACTCCCGTTACAATAGCGCTCAATACTGGTCCGTGACTTTCTCCGGCGGTAATAAATTCCATGTGTCGTACCTTAATCAAAAACCTACAAAACGTTTAAATTTTATCAAAGCATTATTACTTATCCATACGTAAGCTAAGACTAGCTATGCAATTCCTGCATTACCGAATTCTATAAGCAACTCAGCGCATTCCTTACCCCAGTAATCCATAATCGGCTTATAGGTAACACAGTCGCATTCCTTAGCGCTAGCGTACTGTAACAATTGCTGAGATCTTCCCCAGGGATCACATACAATTTGAGCTGATCGCAAGAACGAAGAATAATCTGGAATTACTGTTGAACTCGATAAAAATGAGATAATTACATCAGCTTCTTCAATTGATGAAAGGGCTTGTAAAGAACCGAATTTAAAAGAACAATGTTCATAAGCTCTTGTAGCAGAAAGATGTCCTGTTCTGGATTGCTCAGTGTCAAGAATAGCCATTTTATTTTTGGCATAGTTCTCTAAAAACGTATCAAGATTTTCCTGCGCTCGATTTCGATCAGCGTCTAACAGGGTAATAAGATCAACTCCTGCACGAGAACACTCATAGGCCATATCAAGCGCAGCGCTGCCTGACCCCAAAATAACTACCTTTGCCCCATATAAAGGAATGAACATTTCCTCTAAGCAATCAATTACGCTCCGAGCGAGCTGCGAAACTGTAATAGTATTAGAGCCCCCTCGATAACGAATATCGCTGCCTTGAGTAAGTTTAGTAGAAGCTCCTTTAGCGGTCGCTGTTTCAAACAATAGGGATCTAAAAGCAGGTGCCACCACAAAAGCATGATCCCTACCTTCTAATACCTGACGCGCTTCTTCAATTGATTCACATTCTTGAATTACTACGCTCCAGACAGCAGTTTTATCCATAAAAGCACGGCGAAATCGTGCTGCTTGGTTACTTACATCTGCTGATGCGATGAAGGTAAGGTTTCGCACGCTTGTGCCCCCTCAGGTTCTTTATCGGCAATAAATATACGTTCGATATTACGTACAAAAACCGTATGTTTCAAATCTTGTTCCACGAGCGGACAAACAAGATAAGCTTTCATGCCTACAACATGAGCACCTAAAATATCGGTAGAAAGTTGGTCACCTATCATTACGGTATTTTTACAAGGAACCTGCAATATACGACACGCATTTATAAAACCCTGCGGTAAAGGTTTTAGCGCTTTAGCAACAATAGGCAATTCTAATTCTTTAGCTAGTCCAAATACATGTTGATGAAAATTATTAGAAAGCATGCAAGCTGGAATTCCAGAGTGTTTTAACTTGGCAAGCCATTGCAAAACATCAGGAGGAATCATGTGGTCAGCACGAGACAAAATGGTGTTGTCCACATCAAGCAAAACGGCAGAAATATTTTCATCCAAAATATCAGCGCGGATATCAATGGCACTTATGCGAGAAAAATACCTATCAGGCTGCAATAGTGCCATGTAATACCACTTCTAACTATTAGGCATGTTCAGCAATAGTTTGCTGATGTTCATCGTAGGTTTTATCGAAAAAGTATTCTATTTCACCTTGGTCGTTAGGCCAGAATGAGAAGAAATAATAATCAGAGAAGTTAGCCTCAGGAGAGCAAACCGCCTGAAGTGAATCTAAACTAGGACTACAAATTGGCGTAGGGGTTAGACCTTTGGTCACACGAGTGTTATAGGGACTATCTGTAGACCAATCATAAGACTCTAAATTATCGCCTACTTCGTAAGCTGTAGTTGCATCGCTACCAAGCATTCCATAAGAAGGGTCTCCGTCATTGCCTAGACGGTTGTAGAAAACTGCCGCTACTTTAGTTCTTGTATCATTGGTTGCTTCTTTTTCAACAATAGAAGCTAAGATAAGCGCTTCATAGTGCGAAAGACCTTGACTTTCAGGATAAGAATAATCAAGAGAAGCAATTTCGGTTTGATACTGAGAAAGCATCTGGCGAACCACATCACCTGGAGTTGCATTAATTAAGAGTTCGTAAGTTTTAGGGAACAAAAATCCTTCAAGAGAACCAGTAGAAGATTCGCTTAAGAAAGGAAATTCGTCCACATACGGGTCGATCGAACTAGCAGCCTCCTTGAATTGATCTGCGGTAATAGATCCACCATAAGCTTGTTCAACAAGTGTCGCGATAGCATCGAGCGTTGAGCCTTCAGGCACCGATAAACCAGCTTGAGTAGAAGCTGGACCAGCTACAAGACTTTTTACAATATCTTCTGCACTGGTACCGCCAGTAAATTGATAAATACCAGATTTAAGCGAAGTTGCAGCATTGGCAGCATTTACTGCAGATTCAAAATCACTTGTGCGAGCAATAAGCGTCATATAACGTCTGCGAAATAGAAGTAACGGTTGAACCATCTGCAATTTCAACCGTTACTTGTTCGCCTTCTTCTACCATATTAGGATTTGCCTGAGCGCAGCTTGCATTAGCAAAAACAACTACTGCCGCAATAATTATCACCAGCACAACAGCTAAAGCAGCAATAATTGGAGCTTTAGACTTTTTTGAACGAATTGCTGACGTATCATACGTTCTAAATGCTTTTTCGCCCCTAGCATGAGCAGCACGAGCTGCATGGGTAGAATGACGCGAATACGTTACTTTACGAGGTGTCATCCCCTGGTCCTTTCATCAAGGTTAGCTTGACGTGCATCAAGCCAAGATTGCAAAAAGATTGACGCTGCAATCATATCTACTTTACCGCGCATTTGCTTTTCGGAATATCCTTTTTCGCGTAAAATCCGTTTTGCTTCAGTTGAACTTAATCGTTCATCGGAAAATTCAACTGGCATATCTAACGTTTTGCCAACCTGCAGAGCAATTTCTCTACATTTTTGAGCCTGCTTTCCCGTTTGTCCATTTAACGACAACGGTAAGCCAGAAACTATGAGTTCGGGTTCCCAATCCTGACAAATACGGCGAAATGAAGCAGCATTATGCGCAACTTCAATCGTTGGAAGAACGCATAAAGGAGAAGCAACACGCTCAGCAGGATCGCTAATTGCAATACCGCAGCGAACATCACCAATATCCAATGCCATAATCCTCAACGAAAACAACCCTAACTCATATCATTCAAAATGATAAGGATGTTTGAAACTGTTCTGCTTCAAAACATCCTTATCTAAAGAGCAAAATTAACCAACAAGCATTTCTCGAGCAGCAGCAAGAGCGTTATCTATACCGGCAACATCCTTACCACCTGCTTGAGCCATGGTAGGCTTACCGCCGCCACCGCCTTTAACATGAGGCGCAATAGCCTTAATAACCGCACCAGCATTAAAGCCAGCAGAAACAGCTTCATCGCTACCGGCAGCCATCAACAAAGGTTTGCCGTCTTTTTCACCAGCAACCACAAGTGCACCAGGAGTGCTCATACGAGAACGAACAACATCCCACAGATTTCTTAACTGTCCTCCATCTTTGACCTCGGTACGACCAATAATTATCGGATAACCATCCTTTGATTGAACAGCCTGATTAAGCAAAGCGGTAATTCCATCATCAGAAACAATCTCTTTAGCATGCTTTGCTTTATGTTGAATGTCTTTTAAAGATTTCAAATTTGAAGCAGCACGTTCACGTACATCAAAAAGAGGTACTTTCAATTCAGAGGCTGTAAGTTTAAGTTCTGCTTCAACCTTGTTTACATATTCAAGTGCACCAAAACTAGTAACCGCCTCAATACGACGTGTGTTAGAACCAATACTGGATTCACTAAGGATCTTCAAAAAACCAATTTCAGCAGTATTGCCTACATGACATCCACCACATAGTTCTCGAGAGAAGTCTCCCGCTTCAACAACACGCACTCTTTCATCATACTTTTCGCCAAAAAGCGCCATAACACCCGAGGCGCGTGCTTCATCTAGAGATGTTTCGTATATACGCATCGGCGAAGCTGTCATGATAGCCTCATTAGCTACACGTTCAATTTCATGTAGCTGCTCACCCGTTACCGCTTCAAAATGAGTAAAGTCAAAACGAAGACGGTCAGGACCAACATAACTACCAGCCTGCGTTACGTGCTCACCTAGAACCTGACGCAATGAAGCATGCAAAATATGAGTTGCCGTATGATTGCGAGTAATGCTTGCACGACGTTTTGTATCAACACAAGCACATACTATATCGCCCGTGGAAAGCGTTCCTTCAGAAGCCTTAACATAATGGCAAACTAAACCTTTTTCGGGTGCTTTAGTGTCGGTAACTTCAGCGCAGAAACCACCTTCTGTGGTTAAGGTGCCAGTATCTCCAACTTCACCACCCATTTCAGCGTAAAACGGCGTGGTCGAAAGAATTACTTCAGCCTCATCGCCTGAAGTAATAGCGTCAACGCGCTGTCCGTCTTTAATAAGAGCGGTTACTTGAGCCTCACAAGTAAGTTTGGTATAGCCAACAAACGAAGTAGCCCCTAGTTCTTTCAAGAGATCCGCATGAATGCCACCATAGGTTGACCATGCAGCTTCGGCATCTTTAGCACCTGCCGCACGAGCACGATCGCGTTGTTCCTGCATGCAACGTTCAAATTCTTCCATATCAACCGTTACATCACACTCAGCACAAATCTCACTTGTAATTTCGACCGGGAAGCCATACGTATCATGAAGAGTGAAAGCAGTTTCTCCTGAAAGAACAGTACCATCAAGTTTAGAAAGCGCTTCATCTAAATATGCGCGCCCCTGACGCAAAGTAGAACCAAAGCGCTCTTCTTCAGCGCTAATCAAACGACGTTCAAGTTCACGATTTTCAACAATTTCAGGATACACATGACCCATCAAACGAACAATTTCATCAACATATTCGTTTAGGAAATGGCCTTCAATACCAATAAGATGAGCCTTCATAATGGCACGACGAAGTAAACGACGCAGTACATATCCACGACCTTCATTAGAAGGCAAAATGCCATCTGCAATCATAAAGGTCATAGCACGACTATGATCAGCAATGATACGAAGAGCTAAATCTACAGCAGGTATTTCACCATAGGTGACATGCGCAAGACGCTCGCCTACTCCGATAAGAGAGCGTAAAACATCAGTATCATAATTGTTGGTGACACCTTGCATAATAGCTGCAATACGCTCAAGACCCATACCAGTATCAATATTCTTAGTCTTCAATGGTGCCAAGGTACCATCTTCTTGACCATCGAATTGGGTAAATACCAAATTCCAATATTCAAGGAAACGATCACAATCACAACCCGGTTTGCAATCAGGACGACCACAACCTACTTCTGGGCCCTGATCGAAATACAATTCAGAGCAAGGACCACAAGGACCCGTAGGTCCAGCACGCCAAAAGTTATCATCTTCCCCCAACTTAGAAATATGATCTTCGGGGACACCTAAACTCTTCCAAATTTCGATAGTTTCATCGTCGTCTTCAAAAACCGTGAAATAGAGTTTTTCAGCAGGAAGGCCTAATACTTCAGTAGAAAATTCATAAGCCCAAGCACACATTTCTTCTTTGAAGTACCTACCAAAACTAAAGTTGCCAAGCATTTCGAAGAAGCTTTGATGCCTGCCTGTAGTACCAATAATATCAATATCGTTAGTACGAACACATTTCTGAACAGTAGTAGTACCAATGTAGGCAGGATCGAGTTCCTTTTGATGCAAAAAATATGGCTTGAACTGAACCATGCCAGCACTCGTTAGCAATAAAGAAGGATCATCAGGAATCAAGGAAGAAGATGGCATGCGTTTCATGCCTTTTTCTTCAAAAAATGACAAATATTTTTCACGAATTTCTGCAGAAGTCATATATTCCATGCGCAAATTCCTATTCGTTTCTTATCTATAGTTAAACATCACAATACGCAACTGTTCATCTTATCATTTACGATGCTTCGCTTGCGTAGAAGTTATTTCAGGAACATAAAATTCACCGGCAGCATCGGCGACAGGGTTAACTTCTGAGCCAGACGGTTCTCCCTTAAATATGACGCCATCACTAGAAACAATAATACGTCCAGTATTTTTTTCGAAATAGTACACAAAAAGCGATTTAGCAGCAGCAACTGCAGGAATGGAAACAAGCATACCTACAATGCTTCCCAAAAAACCGCTAACTGCAAAGCCTAAGGCAGAACCAGTCATCAAAGCCAAAATAACAAGTGCAGGATGGATATCAACAGAATTCCCCATGATCTTAGGAGAAATGAAGGTATAAACAACCTGTTGCACGATGATGGTATAGATAAGCGAAATAAGAGCAATTAAGGGACTTACAAATAAACTAATTAGAGCAGCAACAGCACCGCCAAGCCAAGGACCAATAACAGGAATAATATTAAGCAAACCAGTTATAACACCTAAAGCAGCTGCACTAGGTATTCCCATGATTGCATACCCAATACCGCATCCGACGCCAATCATGAAACACTGTAGAAGGGTTCCTTTAATATAACCGCCCATAACGCGAGTGCCCGTTAAGTAGATAATATTCAAATCTTCTTGATAGCGAGGACCAAACAATCGTTTAATTTCTTTACCTAGAGCAGGTAATTCAATTAAAACCCAAAACGAAACCACCAATGAAAAGCCAATTACCAGTGCAGTGTTAGCAACACTAGAACCTGCAGAAACTACACCTTCTGCACTAACACTGGCAATAGAAGAAAACCATCCGCCAATAGAAGAGAGCGTATCGTTAATCCAAGAATTTACACGAGCATCCTGAAATATATAGGAATACTGAGAATACATTTGATTTAGCCAATGCGTAAGATCGGTAATTTGACCTGGTATTGTTTCGATCAAAGAAGCAAACTGACCGCCTAAACCAAGAGTTGGTGAAAACAAAAGCCAACCCAAGAGGACAAAAGCCACCACTAAGAGAAGAAAAGCAATACAAGCACCCCAAACACGAGGAACTCCCTTTTTCTCTAAATTATTTACAGGGCTTTTAAGGCAAAAAACAATGATGGTTGTCCAAACGATAATTGCGATAGGATTTGCCAGAATATTTAAAACTTGTCCTACCAGATAGAGTAAAACGGCGAGAACGATAATAAAGCCAGCTGTATAAAGGCGCCGACGGGATCGAAGTGTTTTTATTTCTTCGGTTTCAAGAGTATCGTCTTTATAAATAGGAGAAATAGGCATTACGTAGATCAAACTCCTCGTATACAAACTGCTCACGCTATGGCTCACATAGGTACTAGCCCATACTGAAATACCTAAAGCATATAGTCAATAAACTAGATATAAAACAAATCGTATAGGCAACAATATCTTGTATTGCACCTATACGATTCTTAGTATCAGGTATTTTCACGAAGATGTTACTTTAGTGTGTTGGTGTCACGAGAAATATGAGACGAAAACGCATCTTTCAAACTGGAAGAAAGTTTATTCGAATGATCTTGAGCTGCATTTCGGTTAGCAACCGCTTCATCACGTTCAGCGCGTTTGACATCAGCACGAGCTTGTGCATCAGCTACTTTGTCTTCAACGGAATCAAGCGTTTGGTCAACAGTAATAGCAACATTACCAACACAATCTTCCTTCTGCATAAGAGGATAAATCTTTTCGCGGATTTTACCCGTTACAGAAGAAATTGCACCAAGAGGAGCCGACGTAATCGTATCAATAGATTCAGTTGCTTTAGAAACATTACCAGTGATGGTATTAATGTCTTCCATAATCTGATCGACACGCATAATTTCAAGATTTGCTGCATCCACTGTTAAAGTAAGGCGCTCCATTAAAGGATCAATGCGATCTAAAGAAGGTTTTACTTTTTCTAAGGCGTCTCTTGCTTCAGTAAGCGTAACTTTTGCTTCATCAAGCAACGGATCAACCTTGGTCATGGTTTGTTTGATTGACTTGAGCAAAGTTATAAGAAAATACGCAAGCGCAACCAGAGCTATTACACCCGCTAAGCAAACCAAAACAATCCCCAGTGGAATAATTGATTCAAAGAACTCCATCGATCCTCCTTTTGTCAGGAATCGAATATATCATGACTTAT
>OGYW01000515.1_pt1 | contig 36218 bp, 27 predicted proteins | sample 1576621 | NCBI WGS metagenome assembly OGYW01 (sample SAMEA3541528, study PRJEB24748) | human gut metagenome | biome: human gut; feature: human-associated habitat; material: faeces | place: China | collected 2012 | reverse complement strand
TATTTTGTGTATGAATTAGTTGGCTGATTTTATATTATTTACTGAATGTCCCTAACTTTACAGACACACTTTATTTTACAGTCTCATGAAAAGAAAATCCGCTGGTTTTCAGTGGATTTCTTCTAATTGACTATGGTTGTTTATAGCTGCTTATATACTATTTCCCGATACAACATCATATTCTCATTGATTATCAATGGTTTACAGCTTAAAAGGTAGACTACTCAAAAATTTACTTGTTTTTTTGCGAAAAATCGAAGATTTAACGTTTTTTTTTCATCGACTCTCTCCGAACAGAGGGGAAAAAGGCAAAAACAGCCTTTTTGGGCCCAGACAGACTCCGTCTGCAAAGATAGAGCATGTCGGGGCTTATTTCGCCAAAATGGGCTGTAAAATCGAGGTTGGATTCACGGATATTTTCGGATTCCGAGTAAGGTATTTTGTGCTTGATCGGAGTGGCCGTTGGGGACGGTTCTTCACATCCGGATTGCTTATAAGATTTGCAGCCAAAAGAAAAATGGCTGAAACCATTTTCATGGCGCAGCCATCTCTTTTCTTCCCTCATTTTGACTTTACTTTAATGAACGTATATATGAATACGGGGATAAAGTAAAGTTTCGTAATTTGAAATTATAAAACTTCTATTTCTTGAAATAAATATATGTGTAATTATTATATTTTTGCAGACAATATATAAAACAAATTAGGGGAATAATGATTTAATCAGATAATATTATTATGGATAATTTCAATGGCTGACAAAAAAGATGCGTTGTACTTAAAAAAGTATAGTATTGATAACCGATTGTTATTCAATGATTTGCATGTAATAAGTTAGAAAAATGGTCGTAACCTTTAAGGGTACATTCTAAAAGGTGAAGATTTGACGCTTTTATTAATTTTTAACTAGGATAGAGCATCAATGTGGGTGACTTCTTCTCTTTTCAGTGTTTTTTGTTCCCTATTTTCCGCTATACTTTGGCTAAGTGCCAAGGCTCTGTACAAAGGTACAACATTTTCCAGCAACAGCAAGAATGGGCAATTAAAATACTATTATTATAGAGGAAGTGTAATCTACCGTTTAGTAAATTTCTTCTTTGCCAAAACAATAGTCCTGCCATAAGAAAATAGAACAGCCTGTGATAGGTTGAATGTCTATTACTTACACTGCTGTTTTATTATTGACTTCTATTATTTCGTCGGTCGTTTCTCCGTTGCCGGATGCCTGCTTGAGTCAGCCGCTATATCTTTCCCCATTCTTAAAAGGCCGGCTAGTTTTGTATCCGTCATAAGGAATAGACGAGCGATAAGTGAAAACATATATCTTTATTTATTGAAAATACTAAGCAAATATTTCATTTGAATTATTTTGATTATTTGATGTAAAATGAGTATTTTTGTACTAGGAAGATTAAAATCTAACATATAAATGGCTAAAGAATTACATCCTAATAGAATTCGCGTCATACTCGCCGAGAAACAAATCAAGAATCGATGGCTTGCCGAGCAACTTGGCAAGTCCGAGATGACAATATCACGATGGTCAACTAACAAAGCCCAACCATCACTTGACCAACTTATTGAAATTGCAAAACTTCTAAATGTAAAGTTGGATGATTTGGTAGAACCATATAGCGAAGAATAACTTGTATAAAAATTATAAATTCAAACTTACTATTTATAAAGAATATAATTTTATTTAATATAATGATGAAAACAGAATCTATCTATATCCGTAATTTCGGGCCTATTACAGAAGTTGAATTGAATGATATTCACTCTTTATTGGTTCTTATTGGTTCATCAGGAAGTGGAAAAAGTACAGTTCTGAAGCTGTTGTCTATTTTTAGATGGTTATATAAAAGAGCTTGTATAAAAACTTATTTAAAAAAAGCAGGAGTTAAAAATTTGGGGAAGGATATTAGGTTTAAGACTTTGCTAAAAACATCAGGCATAGATGAGTATTTAAAATCAGATACTCATATTGTTTATAGACGAGGAGATACAGAACTTTTAGTAGAATCTGGAAGATATAAATCGGGTAATGTTTTGGTGAAAAATCTCAGTTGTGAGAAAGTTGCTTTTATATCTGACAAACGTTCAATTATCGCCGATTACTTGGACCACAAGATAGAAAGACGATCTGCTGGTTATTATTTACAAGACACTATTGATAACTTTATGTTAGCAAAAGATAACATAAAGAAAATGGACTTAGAATATCTTGGTGTTACATTTAAAGTTGAAAAAACTAATAATGAGACCAAATATAGATTCTATGGAATTGATGATGAAGTAAGTGTAAGAATGAGTTCTGGTTCGTCTGGCATGCAAACAGTTACACCTCTTTGCATGATAGCTGAATATTTTGCGTCATATTTTAGTCCAGTAAAAGCATTCTCTGAATCATTATGGAAATATTTATCTGAATTAGATAAACTTTCTGAATTCAGTAGTGTCACCAATGTGGGTGATATTCAAGATAGAAATATCCACCTCCTTATTGAAGAGCCTGAGTTAAATCTAGATCCTTATAGCCAAATACAGCTTATTAATCAACTGGTTGATATATGCTTTGACCAGCAGAACGGTCACAATATATCATTGGCATTAGCTACACATAGTCCGTACATTCTGAATTATTTGAATTTACTCATTAAACGTGATGAACTTAATGCAGATGGGGCAAAACTAAGTGCAGATAAGATAAGTGTATATGAAATTAATTCAGGAACCTCTATTGATTTGAAAATGGATGGTGTTAATGAGCATAAGATTGTCAATGCTGTATCTATGTCTGAGCCATTATCAGATATATATTCAGAATACAACAGATTAAAGTAAAGATGAAGCAAATGGAAGAATTGTTAAAATCTGAAGAATTTATGGCAATTGTCAACAACCATAGGCGAGATAAAGAAAGAACACCTAATATTACAACATTGCCGGATATTTATACTGAAGATACTTCTGATAGCTTATTTGATATTTCAGACAACAAGAATGGTGACACAATTATAAGACCGCAAGGCACAGGCACAGCTCATTATTTCAACAGTTTGCAAATACCCGTTAGAAATATGCGATTTATTTCATACAAGAATTTTATTGATAATCTTGGTGCGAACTATAACTACGAATGGTATAGAGTTGATTTTATTGCATATGATACATCAGAAGCTAGGTCTTACATTATAATGCATGAACTTTCAGAGGGAAAGCTTAATAGTAAAAAGTCGAAAGGTCTAAACCAATTGCAGAATACTTTGATGCGATTATTTGAGAGTAAAGCAATAAAGGAATACATAGAGTCTTTCCAAAATAGATGGTGTATTCTTTCAGCTACAGGGGGAGCTCAATCAGCACCTATAGATATGACAGCAGGTTTTAATCATATTTATGATTTAGTGCCAGACCCAGAACCTATTAAGGCATCATTAATTACGAATCGAGGTTTCAAAGCTTGGAAAACACTAAATGTTAAATTATGATTTTGGAGTTCATCAGTATATATGCTACGAAAAAACTATCTAATATCTATTCTTCGTTTGGGTACTCTTCGTAGCTGTTTATTGTTAAAAGATGTTTGAGGCTCATCAGTTCTGGCCAGAATTAGGAAGTTTACTTATTAAGCATCCCGATAGCGTTTTGATGCTTCTAACTTAAACATACTTTGAAGAAACAAGAGAGTGGAAGTGATAAAGTTAAATGTTCTAGGCGCTGTTCAAAATGATTCCGCGGGGAAACATTTAGTCATAGTCGGTTCTACTATTTTTAATATTATCCAACGGAAGTTCTACTGAATTAGTGAAATTCCATTGGATAATACGGAACGCTTGCATTCTCATTGAGAAGACACGTTTTTGCTGTCGGTCGTAATTTCCTTCCACCTCATTGTAAACCTCCCGTCTGGCTTTGATCTATTCCCGATTGTAAAAACCGCCCTTTTGCTTGGCTGTAAAATACAGAAAATCACCTACCGCCCGGTGTGATTGCCTGTCCTCCCCGAACAGATCAAGAGCACTATTGATGTCCGATACCTGTTCCGCATCAAAATTGGGCTTGTAATAATCACGGGCAAAACGGACAATACAGTGCACAACGTATATCAGTGAAGTAAGACTTCTTGTTATCGGCAATTGTATAACAGCCAATCAAGTAGTCTGAACCTATTCGTCTTCTTAGGGCTTGCTCGTTTATTTCCATCTAATCTTTCTTTATGCTTTTTAGATTATCTTTATGTAAACTCCCCCTTTTAGGGATAGTCTTCTATTAGACAACAAATATAATTTTTTTGTCCAATTGCATGTATAGTTCGGGGATTGATTTCAGATAGGTCACCTTAAGCGTAAGCTGTAGAGATGTGCAAGGCTGACCTATGGGCGCTTGCGCTGGCCTGGCTCAACTTGGAAGCGGTGCAAGATTCTCCATCCTGAACATCAATCATTATATGTCACACCTTTTGGCCCGCTACTCCATCGGCGGCATATTGTCGAGACTCTCATTGGGTCTCTCATCGTTGTAATATCAGTTCCACTCTTGGGTTACACGTTCCAATTCCTCTATGCTTCTGAAGATGTACGCGTCAAGAACAGCCCTTCTGTAACTGTCGTTGAATCGTTCTATGTATCCTCTATGGGTCGAGCATACAGAATAATTATATCGTTCCCTTTGCACCATTCATGGAAATCCTTGGAAATGAATTCAGAGCCGTTATCACATCTGATATTTTCCGGTTTGCTATCCAGCCAGATTATCTTTTCGTTGCTATATTCGCATTCCTCTACAATCTCTACTACTATCTGTTTCTTTATTTCGGTATAAAATGCAATAGGGTATATCAGGATTTACTTAGCCAAAATGGACTGTAAAATCGAGGACGGATTCACGGATATTTTCGGATTCCAAGTGAGGTATTTTGTGCTTGATTGGAGTGACCGTTGGGGACTGACTTTTAACCGGATTGCATATAAAATTTGCAGCCAAAAGAGAAAAATGACTGAAAACATTTTCATGGCGTAGCCATCTCATTTCTTCCCTTATTTTGACTTTACTTTAATGAACGTATATATGAATACGGGGATAAAGTAAAGGTAGAACACAATTTATTAATGATTGTTTCCTATTTTGGAAACCTTGCTGTATATTTGTTGACGTATAAATATTATATCATATGGCAAATAGCTTGGAAAATATAGGCCCGATGATTCGTAACGAGCGTCTTCGCAAAGGGCTTACCCAGGAAGAACTAGGTGAACGTGTAGGAGTCGGAAAAGCCCAGATTTCTAAAATAGAGAGTGGAAAGGGGCTCACAATAAAGACTGTTACAAGGGTACTAGATGCTCTTGGTATGTCTGCTTCTGTTGTTTTGAAAAATGAGCAAAAGATTGATAAAAACGTGATAGCATATATTGTTTCTGCTATTAGTGAATTTGCCAAAAGTCACCATCTTTCTGTTCGTGAAGCGAGTAATTATTTGATACGCTTTAAAGGTATTGATTTTATTACAGAGCATTACGATGCGGAACATTTACTTTCATTTGATGATTGTGTTCAAGATCTTACACAAGTTTGTCTAAATAATGGAGGAGGTATTCGATGAAACTATACCATGGTTCGAATATAGTAATTGATCAGATAGATTATAAGGATGGCAACCTTGTTTCGTAATTTTGATGATGGAATTATTGATTTGCAAATGCTTGTGAATGGTCTAAAATACAAAAAAGTTTCATCACAATATTTGTTTCATTCGGCAAAAGCCATTAAATACTTACACAGATTATGAATAAACGAATGCAATATCTGGTAGAAGGTATTACCAAAGATATAATAGCTTATCTTATGGAAGATAGCGGATGCGATTTGCCAACTGCTCTCAAAGAATTCTATAACTCAGAAACTTTTGCAAAACTCTCTGATGAATCTACGGGGCTCTATATTGAAAGTTCAGCTTATGTGTATGAAATGTTGAAAGGTGAATTAACAAATGGAAGGCTTAAATCGATAGAGAAAAATATATGATACGTGGATAAAGTAAAGTTGATGATTTCATGGAAAAATATAGTTCTCAAGCCTCAATTTTGATGAAAAAGTGTATAAATGAAGTCTCGTTCGCTGGAAAAAGTGTGACAAATCCGATTTATTCGTTGGAAAAAGTGTAAAACTCTAAACCATCAACTAAATTCATAAAAAGTAACTAACAACGTCACTATATCAATAGATAAAATAAAAGACTCACCCTGAGCGCGCTGTTCCTGTGGGAAGCGGGGTGAGTATGTTATCGCAAATTTAGTTGATAAACTTCGTATTCCAACGTTTTTTCTAAATCTTTTGCGGAATAAATTATATAGTCACTTCTACACAAATAGAAGAAAAAGGGTGTAATCAAAAGGATTATTTCAATGGAAAAGTGTAGGAGTAATCAAGGTGAATGCAAGCATAAAGTCTGACAGTACCGCCTCCATAACATTTACAGAGTATTATTCAATATCCCTTGTTCTTGAGATAGATAACAGACAATACCCCCAACAATATCACGTACAGATATTCAGCTGTCCAGTATACGGAAAGGGATGTACTGACGCAGCTTACAGACCATAGATAAATCTGATAGACTATGATAGTTACAGCCTGAAAAATGAAAGTTGCACGTGTAGCACCTGTTCCGGTTACGGCATTCATGTATACATAACCGGGTAGGGCGAAAACGTAATTCAGCAGGGCTACTACAAACGGCAGATGAGCAGTCAGCATCAGATCCCCGTTTCCGGAATAAATACTGAAAATCGGATTGAAGCAGATGATGGAAAGGATAATCAGCGGGCCTCCCACGGCATATCCCATACGGATAACCCTGTTGCATAACGGTACAACCTGGTCCTTTAGCCCTGCTCCCAGCAGATTGCCCACCAATGAACCGGTGGTTGCCGCCAGCGAATTGACTATGACGAAAAACAGGGTGGATATGCTGCGTATGACATTTGTAGCCGCCAGTTCCATCTCTCCCAGATGCTCGACAGCCACGAAGAATGCAAACCATGAGGCTACGCCAATGAACTGGTTGAACATGCTCCAGACAGAGACACGGCAGACATGCTGCAATATCTTCTTGTCAAATTGCCATTTCAGGCCATAGGTTTGCCGATCCATTTTTCGTAAAATATGGACTGACAATATTACCAATGAGCATAATTCGGCAAAAGACGATGCCATTGCAGCACCGGCAATACCCATGTCAAAATGAAATATGAGGAGCCAGTTGCAAGGTATATTGACCATTACGGCTGCAAGTGCGGCCTTGTTCAGAGGCTTTGTAAGTGTGGTACCGACAAGGAAAGACCTCAATGCAAGAAATGGGAAGGAAAACAGCAATCCCCAGATGCGCCAGTCCAGATAATCGATGACAGCAGCATATACTTCCTCCGAGGCAATCAGTCTGCAAAGAACAATGGGGGAAAATATTTTCGAAACGGTGCACAGCAGAATTGCCAGACCTGACAGGAAAAGCAGTCCTTGAAAGAATGTCTTGCCGGTTTCAGGATAGTTCCGCTCACCATTACGCCGTGCAATGACAACCTGCAGGCCCAGGCTGAATCCGAAACCGAGCATATAAATGGCCAGATACCATATTCCGGCAAGTGCTGATGCTCCCAATTCTATTTCACCGACATGCCCCAGAAAAATGGCATCGGTTATATTTATGAGTTGTTCGATAAGGATGCTCATCATGACAGGAAAGTTGATGAGCCAAATGTTTCTGTATGTATAGTTCATTGTTCAACATGTTTAAATACAGCAAGCTCAGTGAGCTGCTGATGTTACTTGTCTATAATGTGATAATTTGAGATAATGGCAAAACGATCATACAGACCTATAATCTGAAGCCTGTATGTCTAAATAGCTTAAATTGAGAATGCTATCTGTTATGCGCAGCTATATGCAAACTTGCCATTTCATATTGTTGAACAATAATTGTCTTTTTATAAACGGCACAAAGTTAGTAAAAACATCAAGATTATTTCGTTTTACTTGTATTGTATGTGGCATACAATGCTCTGAGATGAATTATATTTTGCTTGGCGTACTTTTGAGGTGCTTATATTTTGCAGCTAAAAGAAAAATGGCTGAAGCCATTTTCCATGGCTCAGCCATCTCTTTTCTTCCCTCATATTGACTTTACTTATATGAATATGAGGATAAAGTTGCTGGTTTCATGGGAAAAGTGTAGTTCTTAAGCCTCAATTTTGATGGAAAAGTGTATAAATGAAGTCGGATTCGTTGGAAAAAGTGTAACGAATTCGATTTATTCGCTTGAAAAAAATCAACTAAATTCATCAAAGGCCTGTAAAAGGACGATGTGGTACAGTTACTCCGACATAAGCATCATTATATTTGTTATTCGTATTTTGAATTCGCTAAGTATTTTGAAGAAATATTTATTGGTGCCAGAATAATATGCCTCAAAAGAATCAATATCTGGTCGATAAATACTCCACGAGTTTTTTGTTTTCGTTATTATCAAATTGACTTATTACTTTGACGATATCCTTTGGATCAATAATCTTGTACCGTTCATTTCCAGCAAGAGTCAGGGCATGGCGCCAAGCTGATTCCAGTGTATCGTACTGAGTATAAGGATACTGATGGATAAGAAGATCTTGATTCCCTGATGGTATCACATGAATGTGACAGTAATCATCGGCATCTACCCATTCGTAATCTTTATGTTTGATCATTTGCTCAACCCATAGTGTTTGGCGCATTAGCTGATAGAACGGTTCGATAAAAAATATCGTATTCTGATACGGCTGTTCTGGGTGTGGGCCAATGATTTTTCCATTGACATATTTCGATGTCTTCAGCAATGGAGTGTAACTGTTCAGTCTCGTTAGGCCCTTCCAATATCTGCCGGTCATTTCGGCTGAGTAATCCTTATGTTCATGATAACTTTCTGTGTACTTCCATTCGATTGGAATCAAGATTTTCCGGCCGTCTTTCTCTGCAATTATCAACGCGTCGATTGACGTGCACATTGAACCTCGCATCGGTATTTTCGTTTTCCCGTGTAGTTCATTCAAATGGTCTTCACCACTGACCACTTCAAAGGCAATATAGGCTGGTTGAGTCTTATGTTCGCACTTAACCTCGTATACGGAGTCACAGGTATTCTGCATTATTGCTTCTGCAAGTGCTTTTACTATCCTGGGATCATGACGAATAGCAAAGAGATGGTTCAAGCAGGCGATCTGCGATTCTAGGATATGGTTTGGTACTTCAAATGATTTTTTGTCGGAGTATCCCGCTTGATGAAAAGCTATCTCTTCTTTCTTAAAGTAGTCTATGCACTCTTCGCGAATGCTGGAATACAAGTTTACAACTCGTTGTGAATCTTCTATACAGAAAGGAAAGGTCCGAGAAAATGTATTCTTAGTTTTTTCATTGTAAAATGTTACGGTACCATTATTTTCGACACCCTCGAAGACAAACGACTTTCCAGTCAACAGTTTCTGCTGTCTGGATTTTTCTTCATCATAATATTTACCATGCATAGTCATACTTTTCACTGTGAACACCGAATCAAAGAGATACTTCAGAAGACTGTTGGACAGGCTTTTTGAGTTCCGGAAAATACTTTGATAATTTTTCAAGTATTTCAGCTCCCTCAACAACATAGTCCTTGCCAATAATGTGAGTCACCACACAATTATTGGCATCTTCTTCAATACTACTATTATTTTCTATTACAGTATAATCAATACCGACTTCACTAAGAATTTCTGGTTCTATGCCATATATGTGCCAGCCATCTTGCTGAATATCTATCGCAGCAAGAGAACTCACTTTTGAAATTCGGATTCTATCGCCACCATGTGGATCAAGATACATAAAATATTGACTAATATATTTTTGGTCAACAAGTCTATTGATCATCTTCCAAGCGATATTACCCTTACCAAAATAACTGCTTTGTAATATACAGGCATCCAAGTAGCCATTAACGTCATCAGAAGGGTTGTTGGAACTGATGGTTGGAAAGTAAATATATCCATAGTCAGGCTTGCGATTGGCTACTGTAATATCTTGAGCGTATTTTATCGCATAATATCTCCAATTCTCAGTGTTTGTATTCGATGTATTTCCCACATAATCACCGATTGGTTTAGAAATGTCAATTTGGTCAATGATACCCATAATCAAGTTTCTATCATCATATCTATGAAAACCAGTGAAGTTTTGCCAAGAGCTATTGATGACTCCAAAATAGCGATATTGAGGATCATTTTTTTTACTCATTGAGTAATTCCCAATTGATAGTAAAGCAGACCGGCGTTCATGCTCATCCTTTAGTGCAGACAGAAAGAAATGTTTAGCTTTATTTAATCGAATCTTTATTGCCTTGACGAAATCACAATCTCCAAGATTAAGGGTACTCTCTGGATTCAGATTAATGCTAAATGCTTGCAAAGACCCATTAATCTCAGAAATGTCTTCATATTCGAATAATGTTGACCAAACCTCCCTATACTGCTCTTTATGTTGTTCTTCCGCCCACGAACTTTTATTAATTTGAAGAGCCTTAGCTTTGGTAATCATGCCTTGCATAACATGCTTGATGTCTGCCATTAATCCAGTCATGCTTACCTCGCGAATCTGGTCTGTACTATTGTTTATCAAATTTCTCACATGGCGGAATCGGTAACAAAATTCAGTATCTTCAAGACCTTTCAGTAATCCGACATAAAAAGCATATAGGTATAGCAATGCACTGTTTTTCAAATCATCCTTGATACAATCTTGAATCTTTTCATTGTATTCTGCTTTCAGTATTGCCGGAATAGCTGAAGCTTTCGTTGCAAATGTGTCAAATACATTTTCGAATGCCTTGATTTTCCAAATATTTGACATGTTATGTACTAAACAATTATCATCAAGTTTATCAAACCTTTGTTTGTACTCTCCGGATATATAGTCAAAAGTCCTATAAATATTTTTAATAATATTCATATATGCAGGGTCGACTTTTTTCAGTTCGGTCGTTCTGTTGAGTGTATCCCAAACATATTGCATCCAATCTGTATCAAGCTTTATTGCAATAGTTTCTGCTTTATCTTTTTGCGACTTTAAAATACATTTGTGCATTTTGGCTTTGAATATCTCAAAAGCGGTGAGAGGCTTACCTCTTGAATTCATCTTGTTATATAGGTCATCGGATAAATCAAATTCCCCAAAATCCAAAAGATAAAAATTGATAGGACAGTCATCCGCAGTTAATTTCGTCCATAATGAAGTCATGCCAACGAACATACTATGAATCCTATCTAAGACAACTATCATCGACATAACCGATGGGTCGGTATAATAAGATCCGCGGAAATCATCTAGATCTTTCAAATAGGAATCAAAAATGTTAGTTTTTACGTCAGGATTCGCTAATATTTCTGATAACTCCTTATGCTTTCCGATTAGCATATTTTTACAAAAAGCGATAGTGCAATTACGCGTTGCGTAGCTAAATCGCCCTAAATCTTCAAAATCCTTTTCGTGAACAACACTGTTCCCTTGGTCATCTTTAGCAATAAGAGCTGCATAAAAATGAAGTAGGAATAACGTAGTCAACCTTTGTTGGCCATCTAAAGGCATAAATTCCTTTGCTTTTGATTCACTACCATATACAAAATCTAAAGTTTCTTCTTTCCCAGTTTCGACTGCGCTCTTAAAAGTGCGAAGCATATTGTTTAGTACCTCATCAGTTTTTTCCGTTTGGGCGCCATATATATAGTCACGTTGTAGGGTGGGAATCGTAATATTGTGTTTAACAAGAGCCCAAAACGTGGTTTTTTCGCCAATACAATTTTCCATAACAACCTCTATTTACTGTATAAACGAATTATTGGGTAAATATTCTGTCAACTTTTGTTTCATGTCTTCAAGATATAATTCACGATCTCGTTGTGACCATGAATGAATTTGCATAGACTCTTTATCATAGAGTTTTAAAAAGACTTTTTGGGTGCAAATAGGATAGTATTTATTGTCGGCAATTTGATTGCTTATTATCTGCCGCTTTACCTCGAACGGAGATTTGCCTACCATTGCATTTTGACCCAAATCTAACAATGCCATATTTGATAATTGATGCATAGGTTTTGCCTTATCAGCTTTTGCGTCTAACTGAGCATAAAAATTAGCCACATCATCAAACAGTTCTTTAATGTTTTCAAATGTGTATTTGATTGACTTACAGTAAGGTTCCTGTTTTTCATTATTAACGGCGGAGTCTCTTTCAAGTTGGTCAACTAAGGATATTCGCTGCTTTTCTAAATTTGGATCGCCGAGGACAAGTTTTTTAAGGGAGTCCCTATTGAAAACAATCCACTCATACCAGGAGTCTTTGTTCGTTTCTGGCAGACAATCAGAGTTCTGAGCGTGAATATGCTCTAGTGTCCAGATTTTGTGCTTTTTATCGGCGGTGTAGCGGAACTTGTCAAAGTCAAAAAACTCACTTGAAGTCTGAATGCGCGAAGTCTCAACGTTATAAAGAATCAACAACCTTTTTATATAGTTGTAATGAATGTTATTATCGTAACTTAATTGAGATAGTTTCTCAATCGGTTGGTGCGTTTCTTTATTCTCAGGAAGAATCATTGCTTCCTTGATCATACTGACAACCTTATTCCGAAGGGCAATTTTACCTTTTCGCTCCGCCAATAATGTATATACGGCATCATCTTCGTGTCCAGTAGCTGCGATGGTGTTTAAGAAGCCTATTCTATGATACAAATCACGGTCATGATACCAGAATAACAACTTCTCATAGACATTAAGGATAGATAGCCATGTAGTCCATGCGTCGCCATCAACGTCAACCATATTTTTAATATACAGATATGTGTATAACTCATCTTCTTTATTCAGATTGGAGTTGAATGGCTTATTAGAAGCATATTTTCCACTTACTAAATCGAACAATAGGTCAATCGCATTGCGACTTTTGATATTACGAGAAGTTAAAAAAGACTGAAAAGACTCATCACGCATTTGCTGCTCAATTTCATCCCATTTTTCATTTATACTTGATTGTTTTTGTTGAAATCTTTCTTTTTCAACTTCAAGTTTTAATGAATCAGACAAACCGTCAAATGTGCCAAGATTAAACTTTGTGCAACTACTCAGAAATATAGAACGAATAAGTTCAGAGCAAGATAAACCCACTTTTAATGAGTTCATTCTGTTAAAAATGTCATGCGGATCTTTGTCTTCATTTGTTTCATACCATACAACCTGAACAGACTTGTCCCCACTGTTTACTGTATTGTAGAAGTACTGTCCATATCTAAATATTCGTGGCTGCTCATCCATAAACCAATTCAAGATGGTCTTGGCGGCGTTGTAAATATACAACGAATCAATCATACCCGGCCACTGATTTTTCGATTCGTCGATTACGGCTTTATTTGTTGAAGGTTCTGAAGTGATGCTAATCGTGTCAAAGATGTTTTGAATCGATGGCCGTGTTGCATATCGAATAGTATAGCTGTGTGTTTTAGGAAGCCCGAATTTTGGGGCATTCAGCTGGTCGAACACTTTCATCAATATAAGAATAGTGGTTAACCTTTGCTGACCATCAATGACCTCCAACCACTTTTCGTTATCAATAGTAACTTCTTTAACTACAATTGGTTGAAGACAGTAAAATTGTCCCTTGGTATCACCAGAAAAGAAAGTGTCTAAGTCATCGAGCAAATTAAGAACCTGCTTATCTTCCCAACGGTATCCACGTTGATATTCTGGGATGTAATATTTCTTGTTGAGCAATTCAGGAATCGCTTTGCGTTGCATTATATTATTTATAGCCATAGAAGGTTATGTTTCATTTAGTGTATCTGGAGTGAGTCTTCAGAATTCTTAATCTTTGCAAATGTATCACTTTATTTGATACTTCATCGACTAGGAACAGATCTTTGTCAAAATAGATTTAGAAACTCATCTCATGTGAGATTTCTTATTGCCGTATCTGTATGCGGTATCGTATATGTAATGTAACGTCCGTCCATGTCCATATATCCTGTCTGAATAGTAACCGTTGCACTTGTTCCCTGCCATACACTCTTTCTATAGATACTCCCTGTGCTTAGATACCATAAGATTCTCTAGGACTATCTCCATCAAGTCCTGTAAGCCGAGTGTAGAGAGACGTTTGATTCAACTATACTAATCGGACGAAATTGCCGTTCCGCAGGTAAATACATATTCTTTTGTGAACCCCATAAAGGCTATTTCTTCTTTAGAAAGCTATGTCCAGTACATTTTGATTATCAAACGTTTTCAGCATAAAAGATAGAATTCTCAAAAAATTACTTGTTTTTTGAGAAAAATCAAAGATTAATATTCTTTATCGATTCTCTCCGAACAGAGGGGAAAAGGCTTCAACCATCTATTTTCGTCCCTTATTTCGACCTTACTTTAATGAACGTATGAGGAATATGGAGATAAAGTAAAGTTCAATGTTGAGTTGTTTGAGCATTGTCGCATGATACATTCTTGATTATCAAGGTTGCATTGTATATCAATGTCAGCGCTATGAGTTTTCGCGGTAAAGGGCGAAAGTACAAACAGAATATGTCTTTGCACTTGCACTTTTGCACTATGGGCTTCGCAGTGTGCTACATATCAGCTTTTCTCTAAAGAAATTTGTTGATCCTCAAGAAAATCCGTAATTTTGCGCCGTCAATTGAATAAAAACATAAAGTTTATAATGCTGCAAAGAAGAATGAACAACTGGAACATCGTATTGGATCGAGGCATAAAATGCCTTGAGAAAATGTCGTATGTCCATACTTCGGGCATTGGAGCATTCTATACTTTTGGAGACATTTTCCGACGAACGTTTGATAGACCATCGGGGATACGATGATGCTGGTATCCCGCTGAAACGATAAATGAAAACCGTCGGAGAGTCCTTACCAAACTTTTCGACGGCTTTTGTTTTGTGCCTGTTGGTGACGTTCGCACGATGTGCTCTTCTCCGTCAATTCCGTCCACGGGCTAAATTGTAATGTATTATTAACCGCGCAGTGATGCGCATGAATGAAAAGATTATGAATTATAAATTTGACGGAAGCAAGGTGTTCTTTACATCAGACACCCACTTCAACCACTCCAATATCATCAGGTTCTGCAACAGGCCTTTCAAGGATGTATCGCACATGAATGAAACGATTATTGCCAACTGGAATCGAGTGGTCGGTCCGGAGGATATCGTGTTCCACCTGGGTGATTTCTGTCTGGGCGGTTCTGCCGAATGGGTAAACGTACTGAACAGGCTGAACGGGAAAATATACCTTATTTCCGGCAACCACGACATCAAGAACCTAAGGCAGAATTACACGAAATACTTCGAGCAGATAACGATGCAGATGTATATCGAGGTGGATAAACAGAAGATTTATCTGAATCACTGTCCGTTCCTCTGCTATGGCGGCTCATACGATGACACCTGGCAGCTTTTTGGACACGTGCATACCCGAATGAACAATACCGGAAAGGATGCACCGCGGCTGAGTATGCTTCTTCCGACACAATATGATGTCGGTGTGGACAACAACAATTTCACACCGGTCTCTTTTGCACAGGTAAAGGCAATCATAGGGAAACAGATTGAGCAATCAAAGAAAGGAGGACAGCAGATACTTGAAAAATAATGAATAGCCTGCAACCAGATGGGATATGTATTTGAGGATGAACACCTGATGAACGGATTTGATCCGGCAAGGTTTATTGAAATTTAATGGACATACAGAAATGGACGAAAGAAAGATCATAGATAGAACGCTCCTTACCGATTTGGCAAAGGATGTCGGCTTGAATGCCTCGCATTTGGAGGCGTTGGGCGAAAGCCGCCAATGGGAGATTGTCGTTGGTGGCGATATGCTTGAACGGCTGGTTGAGATTCAACATCGGTTCGAGCGGCTGGCTGTAATGGGCGACGATGAGTACCGGGGATTCTATATCGAAGTGCCACGGCCTACGCTGGAAGAGTGGGGGTATACCGAAGAATTGATCACTTCGGGGGAATATGACAGTCGGGAAGCGTTCCTTGCGGATTGGCTTGCATTCAACCCAATGGAGACCAGGTTGTTTCATGTTGCTTCAAGCCGATACGGGGATTTCCGGTCAATCCGTGTTACGGACCGGAAGCGAACCAGTTTTATCATTACGAATGACTCCAAGTGTACGGATGCAGGGCCAGATGACACGTGGTGCAGGGAGAATCTAACCCGCCTCTTCGATTATCTGGAACGGATGATTGATGTCATTGTCGCTAATCCCGACGGGTTCAACGATTACGTGGCACATAACCTGCCGTACCAACAGCGTATAGGACGGATTGCACAAAAGGAATTCAATCGCATTGTGCCAAATTTCAAAATTGAAGTGGAAGATAGGGAAACGGCCATCAAGGCATTGGAGGACTCTGTACACGGGCATTCTTCCCCTCTTTTAGAAACCATGACCATACGAAAGTATTGTACCTATTTCCGCATTGCCAATGAGGTGTATGAGGCTTATCACCGGAAGCGGGGACTCAGGGGACGTATCCATACAGATCCGCAAGATGTTCCTGAAGAATTGCGTGATGTGGTCTATTACAAGCAGAAAAAGTTCGTCGATGTGACGGAAATGTACGACATTGACAGTCCGGAGGATTTCATGCAGTTCGCAACTGACCATTACGGAGAACTGGGCCTTTCACGTCTGAATATCTTTGCCTCAAACTACCGGCAGCAGGGATGGAAAATTGTTGTTTCCAACAGTTATTCTGCCAATGCCGGATTGGCCATCGAAGTGGCGACAGCCTTGTATAAGGCCGGGGCACCGCTGCTGATATATGACGCAGAGAAGCTCCTGAGAATCCTGCTCGAAGAGGATTATGTACGGCTTGTTCCCGACTCCTATCATAACTATATGGGCTATCAGGAAGAGGGCACTGTATACGAATTACCGTGGGAATACGAATGCTCTGACGATGCTAATTCGATTCTGACCAAGGAGCAATATCCGGCGATTGTCTCACTTGCAGAATGGCTGCCGGAGGAATACGTGAAGCCCATCGCTTGACATGTCTGAGGTAATTTACGAACTTGGTATATCTCTATGCAGGGGCATATATGGGTAAACCAAGTTTTTATTCGTTTTTCTGTGATTTAATCGAATAAATAGCATTTATGGGATATAGCGAAATGCAAGACAAAAACTATCATCGGCAGGTAACTACAGATGAGGTAACTAGATAAATTGATATATTTACAAAACTAATATGTCTGAAGACTCACCACAGACACATTGAATGAAACACTACCAATAAACATTTATATATTAGTTTACACTTAATAACGAGGTGGCAATTGCCACCTCGTATTGTTACTCTCGAACTTGCGTTAATGTAGAGTTAGTACAGCGCAACTTATACCTATAGGGGAGACAAGTAACTCTAGGATTGGCCTTGTCGTACAATCGGCTTTCATTTCTTCCGCTTTATTAGCAAACTCTTCAAGATCTGTAGTACTAAATTCGCTAGGTCCGTTAGGGTGCGAATGCCATTCTCCCACATATCCAAACGTTCCTCCAGTTCGACGTTCGACCTGAGATAGTTTTTTTCTTATGCCGGCCTTGCCTAAGACTAAGTAATCACCTCTATGGATTGTATCTTCTGGGGCCTCTATAGTGTCGATTACATGAATCGTATTAGTCTTAAGATTACACTGTCCAATGAGATACCCACCTGTTTCATATCTGCCAGCAGCTTTGGTCTGATCTGCTATGTCATTAACAACCTTATTAAATATATGAACCTTCCATGTATCCACATCATAACAATAGAATTGGGGTACTTCTATTTTTTGAATCTTCAAGCTTCCAAATTTATCTGATATATACATCCAACAGCCACCATTAGCATGATTGCCGGCAAAGATATCTTTAATCGTAACACTCATAGATGCGGCATATAATGAGATGATATCGTCCGCAAGAATGAATGTTTCTGAATTGCACCCAAGCCCTACATTTAATAAAGATGATGGTTCACGCGAAAGTTCCTTCTCTCTCATAAGATAACTGGAAACTATAGGGTCTGTCTTGTATTGAGCAAAGAAAGCAGCCATTACATCATCTAGCCTTACCTCTCCATTATTTCCTTCACTCATCAACAATCCGAATTTCCCATTATCAAAAATAGCTGCACTTATTGCAGTAGGTCTATTCCTAATATTCACCAATTGATTGTGGGCTACCTTTGATGCGGTAAAATCAAGAAGATAGTCGGGTGTTCGCTTACTTATTATTTCGGCATCTCCCAGTATTGTTTTTATTCCTCTACAGGAAGCGTCAGCCTTAAGCATTTCATGATAATATATCAGATTTGTAGCACTTCTCATTTCACTAGCCTTGTTTTTATAAACAGACTTATCGAGAAGTGCATGTCTGCACAGATTGTGGTCGCTCAAATAATCAGGGTCACAAAATAATATATTAGTTATACCAGATCGTACTAAATGCATCGCAATTTTTGAACCAAGAGCACCACACCCAGCAATAATTAACGAAGGATTTATTTCTGTATCCAAGTTTGATATCTCATGAGCCTTCTTTGTCGTGAAAGGCGATTCATGTTTATGAAATTTTACCGTTGAATTTGGTGTCAACACACATTTCCCATCAGCATCAGCCTCGCATATAATTTCAAAGTTCACGAACTGATAGTAAGAATTTACTCCTATCAGTTTCTTGCTCCGCATTATAGCTAAGATAATAATAAAACTGAAAGATGTATCATCCTTCTTATCTAATATACCACTAACAGCAGATTCTATTTCCACGCCATGCCTGCTAGCATATTCTTTAAGTTCCGAATATGTCTTAGGTAACATGACATCGTATATATCACAACTCTTTTTTGCTTCATCCCAACAAACCGATCCCCAAACAATATTTTTTTTCTCACACTCTGGTAATTTTAAAAGCCAGATGTTATCATTTGTCAATCTTACCAGTTTCTTTTCTGAGTGACGATAAATAATAAGAGGTAATTCTTTTTTCTGCTCATCAGCTTTGTCTAACTCATCTGATAGTTGTTCGTAATCATACAACATGGTTGCTGTATACCCCTCAAGTCTTAAGGGTTCAAACTCACCACCGTCTTCTATGTTTACCCCAGATGCCAAATCTTCGTACCACGACCGAAGATGCTTAATGAAATCCTCTATTTCCATATTGGCAAACCATTCATCTCCGTTGCCGCGAAACAAACAAATTGGTCTAATTCCGTCCTTTTCGCAATAAATATGCGGAGCGTGATCAAAATCGAAGTCGTTTCTGCCAATAAAGACACGAGGAACCCTATCTGGGTAATCAGAGCAGAATTCCACATACACGGGTTCTTCTGGTTTAACAAGCGCTGTAGTCATATCATACCTTGTTGGTAATTCAAGTGATAAGGTCAACCGAACAACTACAGAATCATGATACTTATAATATATGTTATCAAAAGAGACGCCATCCATCATGGCGACCCTTTTGACATCATACTGAACACGTGGCGGTACTTGCGACAGTGCACACGGCTTGAATTGTGGGTAATAGTTACTTACAGCCATATGCAGATTTTCTGCCTGAAGTACTTGAACTACCTATTGCTGCACCGGTCGAACCTTTCTGCTGATTTTTATCCTTCCTCAGAAACCCACTGGAGGTAACTTCATATACAACAGGCTTAGGTTTCTTTGAATCTGGTTCCTCTGCTAAAGATATAAATTTATCAGCCCCTATCAATTTTACATATTCCTCTTTTGACTGATGATGCGGCGGGTTGTCTTTATCCTTCTTAATCTGCTTAGACGAAGCTATTATTACTGCCCCATTTGTCTTATGGTCTTTAATCATGGTTTTTGACGATTCGACAGGTTTGTCTGTTTCACCATTCATATAGGGCACGTTGTTGAAGTAGGTCCAAGAACAATGATGTGGAGCCATGAAAATATCAAAATTTAATTTATCATCATTATCATGAGCGGTACATTGTTCTTGGATCTCCTTCCAAATATAATGGTCAGCATCTCCTCCAAATAGATATAGTGCTGATGGTTGAGTAGCAGTACTGGTGTACTTAAACCTTGCCTGCATCACAATTGAGGTTGCATTTTTATCTGCTTCAGCTCTACCTTCCACCAAACTATCTTTAAACGGCGAATGAACAAAGAATTCCAGCAGAGACATAGACTTGCCATTCACTTCCTTAATTATCTCTCCTGGAATATACGAAGTCACATTTTTATATCTCTTGTCTCCATCATATCCAATGATAACAAGCCGATTACCAGCCTTAGTTTTGTCCCGAGAGTTATCGTCCCACAATTTACGTCGTCTTTCAGCCTCCTTTTTCAGTGCTTTTGCAGGTTCACTTGTTGCACCTGTAAAAAGCATAGGGGTTACCATCAATTCATCAATGATTACTAAGTCATTCTTTAAGTCTTCATCTGAATATTTTTCAGGATTACCCAAATAATAATTAGTGTCAATTCCACGACAATGATCCTCATCGGGATGTGTCAACATAAACAAATCCAGATGATATCTACCCTCACTGTCTTTTGAAAACTCATCCAACAAATCACTCATGACATCATAGCAATCATCGTTATTCCTGATGTTAGCATCAATCTGAATGGTAGTCTTATCGACCTTGATCAATACGGTATCACCATTATCTACCGGATAAAATTTTATTTTACTCATATTCAAAAATAATAAATATCATTATCGTTATCATTCATATTCAAAAACACGTCATACATTCTTTTAGCGAAAGTCTTACCGTTACAATAGGCCACCCATGTCACTAGCATTACAAGCAGTAATATCAATATGCCTATTCCTACCAAATACTCTCCTAAGGGTAGCGCATAATACCATTTGTTAATAACAGCCAGTACAAATACCAAGATTGCGTCAACGAGTAGCGCAGCTGTCAAGTTGCGCCAAAATCCAAACATGTAATTATGTTCAAAGAGTATTTCATCAAACCTCGTTACATCAAGTAACCATCTCACAGCTTCATCAATACGCTTTACATATTTCTTATTCTTAAAAGTTTTTGGCTTGTATTTTCGAAGGTCTATTTTCTTTTTAGCTAATATCTTTTCTCTTATATTTGCCTTCTGCTCCTCAGTGTAGGTGTTATCATTACTGTAAAGAATTCGTGCTGTCGGTTTTAATCGGTCACAAAAAAGTATTCGTTCCGGATAAAATTTTGCAATTGATCGAAGTGAAAATCTTAACAAGAAGAATAAAGCCGTACTAATTGCAGAAATCGATATCAAGTATGTAAGGACTTTTATCCAGATTCCAGCTCCTTCCATATCTTTAACCCCCATAGCAACACCTAACATAATAGGTATAGCAAGGCTCAAATATGCCGGGTATTTTCTTGCTTTCATGTTATACTCTGCATTTCTCTTCTCTTTTGTTTCTTTATCAATCTGAATCATCTTTTTCTAATTGTATTAATCCCACTTGCAAAGTTATTGTATTATTTTGAGTAAGCCAAAAATTGTGTATGCAAAATGTGAAAATTTCACATCTTGAATACCTCAATAAAATTTATTACCAATATATCATTGCTGTAATGAGAAATATTCGCTACTTTTGCGATTATATTCAATTATGATAGTCTTAAATGTACTATTGTTATATTTATAATTTATATATATGTTACAGCAATTCACGGTAGACAATTTTTTGTCATTTAAAGGACAGGAGGTTTTCAAGTTGAAGCCAGGCAGAGGGACGCTAAAAAGTCATCACAAGGTAGAACCAGTTAAAGGTTTTATGGTTCTAAAAACAGCCATTATGTTTGGCGCTAACGCTAGTGGAAAGAGTAACTTTGTCAAGGCTATCGATCTTGGGAAAAGGTTAGTGCTCGAAGGCACACCTATAGGAAGCCCTATGGAATACCATCCATTCCGATTACATGCAGAAAACAAGAAGAAAGATACAACTTTTATCTACGTGATTTTGTGTAACAATAAAAAATATGAATATGGTTTTAGTTATAATGCAGAGCGAGTTTCAAGAGAATGGCTAAAGCAAATTACTAAAAAGACTGAATACACCATTTTCGAAAGGAATATAAACGAGGAGAATCCTTTTGACATATCATATCTTCTTAGGCTTAACAAGAAAGAAGCAGAAAAACAATTCCTGACGGTATTTGCAAAGGCAACTCCCGCAAGATCATTATTCCTACACGAAATTTTAAGCCGCAATGTTCATGGCAATGTGACAAATATTGAAGATCTTGAAAATATTTTGGCATGGTTCATCAACACCCTTAAAACTATATTCCCAGCAACACCTTATAAGCAGGGAAGTATGCTCAAAGCCGTTGATGACAACAAGCTAAAGGAGGGTTTTGGAGCTATACTGCGTTTTTTTGATACAGGTATTGCCTCAATTGATTTAGAAAAAGTTGATTTTAACAAATTGGGGATTCCTCAAGATTTAAAGAATTTCATTCAAACAGATTTGTCCCAAACCAACACAAATGAAGCCTTTGGTTCACTTCGTTTTGAAGATAATCTGTATTTAATAACAATATCGGGAGGAGAGATTATCGCTAAGAAATTAATGATTATACACAAGAGAATAGACGTTGACGATTATGAACTATTCTCAATTGGTGAAGAAAGTGATGGAACCCAACGGTTATTTGATTTTATACCTTTAATTCTAGATTTTATTAAGGGGGATAAAGTTTTTATTATTGATGAAATGGAACGCAGCTTACATCCTGCACTTATGCTAAAACTGGTAGAATTATATTTTCAGTATTCTGAAAAGATAACCACCCAATTGATATTTACCACGCACAACAGTTCACTAATGACATATGATTTGCTGCGTAGTGATGAAATATGGACTATTAACAAAGCTGCAAATGGAATTAGTTCTTTAGGTCGGTTTGATGAAACTTACAATCCTAGATTTGACAAGATTCTACAACCATTGTATCTTAAAGGTGAATATGATGGAATTCCAAGATTTGATGAAGAAGAATTGCTAAAACTCATCAGACTCCTAAAATAAAAATCCCCATACAAATCTTACTTCGGTTCGATACTATTTTATGATACCAAGCCATAAATGATTATCTCATTCCTTTAAAGGGGGAGTGTTTTATTCTGTGTGTCTGGAGCGAGTCTTTAGATTTCCGAGTTTTGCAAATATATAGTTTTATTTGATACTTCATTTTGGAGTATATTCCTGTCAATATTGATTTCAAGAGTCGACCTCAGGTAGGACTTCTTTTCTGACTGATTCCTCGTTAGGCACGGCCAGCGCATCCTTGAAACCATCCGAAAGTCCTTCTGCAACCGCTCTATCCAGTTCATGGTGTAGATTATTGTCTAGTTCAGGTAAGTAAATATGCCTATTAGGAAGCGTTCTCGCTTCATCTCTTGATGCTTCTGTAATACCAATTTCTTTTGCATAGAAGTACAGCCTCTCATCCTAGGCGTGTTCCTCGGCATTGTTCCTGTCTCCCATACGGAAGACCTGTCTCAAATCGTCAGCCAAATACACTTTGCACCATTACGGACGTCGCTCAGTAAGTTGTAAATCAAATGGGTGTGCATCTCTGAAACTTGGCACCAGGAAACATTACGTTGAAGATGTCATCAAGCTCCTTGGGGCCATCCGAGCATATAAATCCAATTCTTGAAGCTCCTATCTCACATAAAGGTTATTAAGTATTTTATCCCAATCAGACCGCTTCCCTTTGACTTGTTATAGATGTCGAGCCCTTAGTATTGTCCTCCTTGACGGCGAGGATGACATAGAATGCTTTCGTATCAACAGGAGAATCTTGATGTGGACACAGTCAATGAGCACTACAAAATATATACGCGTAATTATCAATGCTTGAGTAAGTAAAATAGGTTCTATATTGGTGACTTATATAACCGCAAACGAAGACAGCTTCTCGTTTTTACAATGATGAAATAGATTTCCTATTAGATTAGAACTACTTAAGTGGTTGACAGTTTGATTCACTTCTTTTTTGCAGGACTAAGTTATAGAAATACAACACAACGGTTGTTTTATTGAGGCATTTGCAGTAACTTTGCAATCAAAGCTAAAATGGTATTCTAATGAACATGACGACAAATAGAATGTCACCTGTGACTTCCATATCGACAACATGTGAAACGGAACAGGATATAAAAAATTGGTCGCAATACTCACAAGGTATTGCAGCTGCCATGTCTAAACGAATGGCGGAGCTCGGTTTGACACAACAGATGCTTGCCGAAAAAATGAACTGCACCCAACAATACATCTCCAAAGTATTGAAAGGGAAAAAGAACATGTCGCTGGAAACCATATGTAAGATTGAGAATGCATTAGGCATTGAGATTATCAAAGGCCTGAATACAAAAGAGTAACGGAACAGCATAATTATGACAATACAAAGTGAAGCGGCACTAGAAGCTGGACTTATCGCCACACTTCAGCAAATGGATTATGAGTATATCCATATTGCAGAGGAGGATAATCTTCAAGCCAATTTCAAACGGCAGTTGGAGATACACAATCGTAAGCGGTTGGAGGAACATGGCCGTACTCAGTTTACCAACGAGGAATTTGAAAAGATACTTATCTATCTTGAAGGAGGAACACGCTTTGAAAAAGCGAAAAAACTCCGGGATCTCTATCCGCTTGACACGGCAGACGGCAAACGCATTTGGGTAGAATTTCTCAACCGCCAACAATGGTGTCAAAATGAGTTTCAGGTGTCCAACCAAATCACGGTGGAAGGGCGAAAGAAATGCCGTTATGATGTAACCATTCTTATTAACGGACTTCCATTGGTTCAAATTGAGCTGAAGCGCCGTGGAGTGGAACTCAAGCAGGCATATAATCAAATACAGCGTTACCACAAGACATCTTTTCACGGTTTGTTTGATTACATTCAATTATTTGTAATTTCCAATGGCGTAAACACACGCTATTTTGCAAATAATCCGAATATAGGTTACAAATTCACCTTCAACTGGACTGATGCTTCCAATCATCCATTCAATGAATTAGATATGTTTGCTGCGTTCTTTCTCGAGAAATGTACACTCGGAAAAATTATTGGCAAATATATAGTGTTACATGAGGGTGATAAGTCTTTGATGGTTCTCCGTCCATATCAGTTCTATGCCGTAGAAAAGATATTGGATAAAGTAAAGAATTCAAACGACAACGGCTATATATGGCATACGACAGGTGCCGGAAAGACATTAACTTCTTTCAAGGCAGCCCAACTCGTTTCCGAACTGGACGATGTTGATAAGGTGATGTTTGTTGTTGACCGCCACGACCTTGATACGCAGACGCAGTCAGAATATGAGGCATTCGAACCAGGTGCGGTGGATGGTACGGATAATACTGATGAATTAGTAAAACGTTTACAAAGTAATTCCAAAATTATCATTACTACTATCCAAAAACTCAATGCTGCCGTCAGCAAGACTTGGTACAGTAACAAGATAGAAGCAATACGCCACTCTCGCATTGTTATGATATTCGATGAGTGCCACAGAAGCCACTTTGGGGAAAGTCACAAACGAATAATGAAGTTCTTTGACAATGCCCAAGTATTCGGTTTTACGGGTACTCCTATCTTTGCGGAGAATGCGGTGGACGGGCATACCACAAAAGAAATCTTTGGGAATTGTCTGCATAAATACCTCATCAAGGATGCCATTGCTGATGAAAATGTATTGGGGTTCCTTGTAGAGTATTATCATGGAAATGAAGAGGTGGAAAAAGAAAATGCAACCCGTATGGAGGAAATAGCAAAGTTCATCCTCAATAATTTCAGCAAGTCAACTTTTGACGGGGAATTTGATGCACTGTTTGCCGTGCAGTCTGTACCCATGCTTATCCGTTATTATAAGATATTCAAATCTCTGAATCCTAAAATCCGCATAGGTGCGGTATTTACATACGCAGCTAACGGCAGTCAGGATGACGAACAGACAGGAATGGGTACAGGGCAATATGTAAGTGGTAGTGTAGGAGATGCTGACGAATTGCAGGCCATCATGGATGACTATAATGAAATGTTCGGTACTTCATTTACAACAGAAAATTTCCGGGCATACTACGATGATATAAACCTGCGCATGAAAAAGAAGAAAGCGGACATGAAACCGCTTGATCTTTGTCTTGTTGTAGGAATGTTTCTTACCGGTTTTGACAGCAAGAAGCTGAATACGCTGTATGTGGATAAGAATTTGGAATATCACTCTTTACTACAAGCTTTTAGCCGTACAAACCGCGTATTGAATGAGAGGAAAAGATTCGGCAAGATTATATGTTTCCGTGATTTGAAATCCAATGTAGATACGGCAATCAAGCTGTTCAGCAATTCCAACAACCTGGAGGATATTATAAGGCCACCATACGAGGAAGTAAAAAAAGAATACAGACAGTTGGCATCGGATTTTTTGAAAAAATACCCTATTCCAAGTTGTATTGATATTCTGCAAAGCGAAAAAGACAAGAAAGACTTTGTACTGGCATTCCGTGATATTATCCGTAAACATGCTGAAATCCAAATATATGAAGATTACAATGAAGATGCGGAAGATCTTGGAATGACAGAACAGCAATTTAATGACTACAAAAGTAAATATCTCGACATTACTGTCGGATTTATCGATACACCTGCCAATCCATCTGTAGTTGCCGAAGAACCTGTCCCTTACGGAAATAATCAAGGATTGGAGGATGTGGATTTCTGTCTGGAACTTCTACATAGTGATGTTATCAATGTAGCTTATATACTTGAACTCATTGCTGAACTTGACCCATATAGTGCCGATTATGCAGATCGCCGTCAGCATATCATTGACACAATGATTAAAGATGCAGAAATGCGTAGCAAGGCGAAACTCATTGACGGTTTTATCCAAAAGAATGTGGATGAGGATAAGGAGAATTTTATGGTTCAACGTAAAAAAGCGGATGGCACTAGCGATTTGGAAGAACGGTTGAATCAATATATTACTACAGAACGGGAAAAGGCAGTACGCTCTTTATCGGAAGATGAGGGTATTCCTTCTGATGTATTGACTCATTATTTGAAAGAATATGATTATCTCCAGAAGGAACAGCCGGAAATCATACAAAAGGCTTTGAAAGAGAAACATCTTGGCCTGATAAAGACAAGAAAAGCATTGACACGCATTCTTGACCGTCTGCGTGGTATTATAAGAACTTTTAGTTGGGAATAAAATATGAGTGACAATAAAGAAATAGGCTATGTGTATATTCTTACGAATCCGAGTTTTCGTGAGGATTGGGTTAAGATTGGTAAAAGTTCACGTCCTGTTGATGTACGCTCAAAGGAATTGGATAACACAGCGGTTCCGCTTCCATTTGAGATTTTCGCCACTATTAAGACTGTTAAATATAATGAGGTTGAAAAGCATGTCCACAAGACAATTGACAGGTTGACAGATTTACGCATCCGTCAGAATCGTGAATTTTTCAATGTTTCTCCCCAATTAGCTTTGGAAATTTTTATTGATATTGCCAAAATGATAGATGATGCTGTTATTACTCGATATAAAGATAATAAGCCTATCAATGAAAACATGAAAGAAAATGGAGAAGTCTCCAATGAACAAACAAAAATAGCGAAACGTGGCCGTTTTAAGTTTAGCATGGTAAATATCAAGGTTGGAGAATATATAACGTTTACTCCAACCAACCTGCAAGTAAAAGTAGCGAGTGATGATACGGTAGAATATGATGGTCGCATTTACAAATTGTCTCCATTTGTAGGAACATTTATGCCAAAAGAAAGGCAAACACAATCAGGAGCTTATCAAGGAGCAAAATATTTCACATACAATGGAGAAATATTGGATGATTTGAGAACAAAAATGGAACAAAACAAAGAAGACAAATAATGTTATGATTAGATTAATAGATAATATAGACCTTGTATGGAAAAATAACCAGCCGTTAGGATGTTGTATTCATAATCGGACATGGCAAAAGATAGCTTTACAACAGGGTGATATGGATGGTGCATGCGCTGTGTATTCATTGATGATGTACCTTATCGCAATAAAGGTTCTTACTTATGCCCAAGTAAAAAATCTTAATACAAAATTTAATGGACAGACATCTAAAGGGCGACTGTTCAAGGAATTTTTTGAGAAAGAAGGCCTATGTAGAAACGGTTTTTATTTTTCCACAATTGTCGAAAAATTGAAACATTCTTTCTCGAAAGAAGTTTCTGCTGTTTCTTCCAATTATAACAGTACAGATTTCGATCAGTCAAATGCAGTACAACAGATTAAAGAGGCTATTGATGATAACTGTCCAATAATGATTGCAGAAGTGTTTAAGGGAGGTGGTGCACATGCTATCTTGGCTGTTGGATATGAATTCTGCAATGATGAATTGACGAAAATATTTTGTTTAGACCCAGGCTATCCCATCGCTGACTATTCCTATTGGAATACTGTTATCAGAATTAATGATGCAAAGGGCAAAGTTTATTCTCATACAAGCATCTCTGACAAACAGATGAACGATATTTATATTGACGAAACGTTAAGAATAAGAAAAAGATAAGCAAATATGAGCGAAGAATTACAACAGAAACTCCGTGACCAGCTTTGGGAGGTCGCAAACCGTTTGCGTGGCAATATGTCGGCAAGCGACTTTATGTATTTTACCTTGGGGTTTATCTTTTATAAATACCTGTCGGAAAAAATAGAGAAATACGCCAACAGTGCACTTGAAGATGACGAAGTCACTTTTAAAGAATTGTGGGATATGACCGATGCCGATGCAATGGAGTTACAGGAAGAGGTCAAAAACCAGTGCCTGGAAAATATCGGTTATTTTATAGAGCCCAAATATCTGTTTTCATCTGTGATAGACACAATCAAACGAAAAGAAAATATCCTGCCAATGCTGGAACGTTCTTTGAAACGCATAGAGGACAGTACACTTGGGCAGGATAGCGAAGAGGATTTCGGAGGACTGTTCTCTGATATAGATTTGGCTTCTCCTAAGTTGGGTAAGACCGCTGACGACAAGAATACATTGGTCAGCAATGTGCTTCTTGCTTTGGATGATATAGATTTTGGTGTGGAAGCCTCACAGGAAATTGATATTCTCGGTGATGCCTACGAATACATGATTTCCCAATTTGCTGCTGGAGCCGGAAAGAAAGCAGGAGAGTTCTATACGCCTCAGGAAGTCAGTCGTATATTGGCGGAGATTGTTTCTATCGGCCACCAGCGTCTGCGCAATGTGTATGATCCCACTTGTGGCAGTGGTTCGTTGTTGTTACGTGCTGCAAGTATAGGAAAGGCAGTATATATTTACGGACAGGAAAAGAATCCGACTACCTATAACCTTGCCCGAATGAATATGCTTCTTCACGGAATCAAGTTCAGCAACTTCAAGATAGAAAACGGCGATACACTAGAATGGGATGCTTTTGGCGATACCCAGTTCGATGCAGTAGTCGCAAATCCACCGTTCTCTGCCGAATGGAGTGCAGCTGACAAGTTCAATAATGATGACCGTTTCAGTAAGGCCGGACGACTCGCACCGAAGAAAACGGCCGATTACGCTTTCATTTTGCACATGATTTACCACTTGAATGAAGGCGGTACAATGGCTTGTGTCGCTCCTCATGGTGTATTGTTCCGTGGAAACGCAGAAGGTATTATACGTCGTTTCCTCATAGAAAAGAAAAACTATATAGATGCTATTATCGGATTACCAGCCAACATTTTCTATGGTACAAGTATTCCGACCTGTATTCTTGTCTTCAAAAAATGCCGTAAGGAAGATGACAATATCCTGTTCATTGACGCAAGCAAAGAATTTGAAAAAGTAAAGACTCAAAACAAGCTTCGTCCACAGCATATACAAAAGATAGTTGAAACTTACCGTGACCGTAAAGAAATAGAAAAATACAGCCATCTTGCTTCCTTAAAAGAAGTTGCTGATAATGACTACAACCTGAATATTCCCAGGTATGTTGATACCTTTGAGGAAGAAGAACCTATCGACATCAAGGCTGTAATGGCAGAAATTAAAGAACTTGAAGCCAAGCGTGCTGAACTGGACAAAGAGATTGAGGTGTATTTGAAAGAATTGGGACTAGTTGAATAAGTGGAGGTATGGCAAAACGGTTTGAGATAAGAAACAGTACGGCAGAATTCCTTATCTTCGCTATTGAGGGTAAGGAAGATGGCATACAGGTGATGTATCAGAATGATACCATCTGGTGTACGCAGAAAGCTATGGCCATCTTATTTGATTGTTCGACAGACAACATTGGTTTGCACCTGAAGAATATATATGCCACTCAGGAGTTACAGAAAGAGGCAACTACCGAGTTTTTCTCGGTAGTTCAAACAGAGGGTGAGCGCCAAGTCAATAGGAAAACCCAGTTTTACAATTTGGACGCCATTATATCTGTTGGATATCGGGTAAACAGTATTAGAGCTACACAATTTCGCCAATGGTGCACTGCTGTCATTCGCCAATTCTCTATCCGAGGCTATGTGATAGACAAAAAAAGAATGGAAAATGGTTCTTTCATTGGTGAAGATTATTTTGAACATTTACTTGCCGAGATCAGGGAGATAAGGTTGAGTGAACGCCGTTTTTATCAGAAACTTACCGATATTTATGCCACTGCAATTGACTATAACCGTGATGCTCCGACCACAAAACTGTTTTTTAAAAAAGTCCAGAACAAAATGCACTATGCCGTACATGGTCATACTGCCGCAGAACTGATCGTGAATAGAGCCGATGCAGAGAAAGAGCATATGGGACTGACTACGTGGGAGAATGCCCCTGACGGAAAAATTGTAAAGACTGATGTAAGCATTGCAAAAAACTATCTGAAAGGCGTAGAACTGGAAGATATGGGACGTTTGGTCAATGCCGTGTTGGATATGGCTGAACGCATGGCGAAGCGTCATATACCAATGACGATGGAAGATTGGGCAAAACGTATAGACATCATTCTTGAAGCTGGTGGAGATGCAATCCTTTCTGATGCCGGCAAGGTTACAGCCGAATTCGCCAAAAAATTTGCTGAAACCGAATTTGAGAAATACCGTGTCATTCAAGACCGTTTGTTTAGCTCGGATTTCGACCGTTTTAATGAAGGTGACAACTTGTTGCCATTTGAAATTAACCCTGATAATGAATAGTGACTATGGCAAATAATAACGATAAAAAAGTCCTTAATGTTCCGGCTTTGAGATTTCCGGAGTTTAGTGGAGAATGGAAATCCAAATTTATAAATGACTTAGCGTCAGTTGTAAGTGGCGGAACCCCAGATACTTCTGTTAAATCATTTTGGAACGGGAATATACAGTGGTTCACACCTTCTGAAATCGGTAAAAACAAATATGTTGATTCAAGCCTACGAACAATTACGGAAGAAGGTTTGAATAATTCAAGTGCAAAACTTTTACCTCCTCATACTATTCTTTTGAGTTCTCGTGCAACTGTCGGTGAATGTTCCTTATCTCTGAAAGAGTGTGCTACAAATCAAGGATTTCAATCTCTTATCGCTCAAAGTTGCGACACTAATTTCCTTTATTATTTAATTCAAACAAAAAAGAAGGACTTAATAAGAAAAGCCTGTGGTTCAACATTTTTAGAGATTTCGGCAAATGAGGTTCGTAAAATTCAAGTTAAAATCCCATATGATAATGAACAGAAAAAAATAGCAGATTTCCTGTCTCTTATTGATGAACGTATCTTCACCCAAAACAAAATCATTGAGAAATATGAATCCTTAATTCAGGCAATTAGCCAAAAGGTACTGCGTCCAAGTGAATATTGGAATGAATATAGATTATGTGAATTAGCTGACATTAGAAGCGGGTATTCAGGCAATCAGGTTAGTCATAAAACAGCATATGCCGTGTCTCGAATAGAAACAATAAGCAAGCATCGCATTGATATGTTACGTGTAGGGTATGTACAAGATATCCCCAGCGAATATAAATTGAATGTTGGTGATATTTTGTTTAGTAACATAAACAGCATACAGTACATCGGCAATACAGCCTTTGTCGATAAAGAATATAATTTATACCATGGCATGAATCTATTGCGAATAATTCCAAAACCGTCATTGGTAATACCTCGTTTTCTCCACTTGATACTATGTACCAGCATGGCTATTAAGCATTTTCAAAGCATATGCAATAAAGCAGTTTCACAAGCAAGCATTAACCAAACATCTTTGGGAAAGATTATGTTACATATACCTCCTTTGACTTGTCAAGAGCAAATTTGCAATGTGTTTGAAAGTGTTGAGCAACGATTAAATTTAGAAGTCTATTACCTAAAAAGGATTCAATTACAGAAGAATTATCTTTTGCGGCAAATGTTTATATAAACAACTGACGTAAGAGGTAACTTTTCTGTTCATAAAGTAAATTGACTATATTCTTTTCGATAGAAAGCTTATTCGAATAGGTTTTGAGAACTGAGTATATCTTGTTCTGTTTTTCTACCGTTGGAAAAAGAAATATTTTTTTCATGAAATCACTCTTTTGCAAATTGAAACGTGTACTGCCTTGTGCCAATGGGAAAACAGCCTTTCTAAATGATTGGGTTGAAATATAGTATGCTAAAAATGGAGAAAAAATCTTACTTTCATCTGTAATATGGACACCAAAACAAAAACTATTCAGGTATAAAGGATAAGCATCTCCCAAATACACTGCACCCATTCCAACTTCATTCGCTGTTTCAGATGACAAAGTGAAAAGAATGTCGCCATAGCGGACAACCGATTGTTGCTCTGTTTCATTGATTTTGACTAAACCAACATCGGTTATATCAATGATTTGGTTCTGATAGACATTCATATATGTTATGTACGGACACCCATTACCAAAATCTTCTGCACTTTTACCTGATAAACCTGAATATGGTTCACCAAAATCATTAAAAGACAATTCGACTTTATGCTGTTCTGATTCTATTAAGGTATCGCACATTGCCTGAATTAAGGATTTGTATTCGTAAATTAAAGGGATTACAATTTTACTAACAACCAAAGGAAAGCCTAATACTACTATCGCTCAATGTTTAGAGTGCCACAGTTCAACGCTTCAAGAAAGTGACGTTTCACACAGCGAATTGTATAAAGTGTTTGGCGCAAACGGCTTGATCGGATATACTGATATGCCACAAATGAATGGTGATGCAATACTGATAATCAAAGACGGTTCTGGTGTAGGAACAACATCCTACGCACAAGGTGAATTTTCAGTAATTGGTACGCTCAACTATCTTACAGCCATAAGCAACTATGATTTACGGTATCTATACTTCGTTCTGTCTGTGTTTAATTTTCAGTCGTACAAAACAGGAATGGCAATACCACATATTTACTTCAAGGATTATGGTAATGCGAAAATATATTGTCCTCCACTTTCCGAACAAAAGCGTATTGCAAATGTACTTGGAAAATTGGAGAGCAAACTCTATTTGGAGCAAAATATTCTTGCATCATTCAATCTACAAAAGCGGTATCTATTGGGGCAGATGTTTATATAAACAGTTGCTTCAATAGATATTGTTTCAAATCGAACAGCTTTTCCAATATGGTTTCTTCTATAGAAAGTTTCGCTGAATATTCCAGTATGGTTGAAACGATTTTGTCTTGTTCTTCTATATTAGGGAGTTCAATGGCAACATTCGCAATCTCATTATAATGTAAATGAATTATGGTTGTTCCTTTTGCATACTTAGCCAACCGTTTATTGGCAATGTAATTGAAGTAGTAGCTAAGGTAAATAGGATTATATGCTTCTGAGACTTTGATACCAAACATATCTCCACCTAAAATTATACCCTTTTGCATTAAAGCTGACGGAGCAATCAGTGAAACTGCATCTACAGTAGTTGATGCAGGAAATAACAAGTCTCGCCCATGACTTAGTGTAGATGATACTTTTTCAAGACTTGTTCTGCTCTTTACTTCATCAATGACACAACCATATAATGTAAAAAGTTCACCATAGAAGACGCATAGATTACCATCATTCGTGAGCTGTTCCTTAGACATTACCTTTGTTGAATATGCCTCTCCTAGCTCTCGAATTCTGACTTTAATTGTACGGGCCGTTTTTGAGTAATGAGAAACTACAATCCCTTTAATTAAGGATTTCAGTTTCTCAATGATTTTGTTTTGGGTTGCTATACGTTGGTCAAGTAAAGAAAACAAACTTGTAATTTTTATTTGTTCTTCAGTTGTAGGAGGGAATGCTATTATATAATCTTGAATATCCGATTGGCTTATATGTGGTATAGCAGATGCCGTTTTTACTGAATCTACGTACCTATGGAATTTTGAATTATTTATATTGTGAAAAATATATTCTACATTATGTTTTTGAGATCGAATACGACAAACCCGTTGCACAAGGTAAGAGCCATGTTCAGAGATAGTTAATATTGCAGAGTTACGTCCTACTTTAGACCCATCCATGCCTAAGACAAGATCTCCTTCTTTTAGAATGTATTTTTCTAATCTTGATATATCTCCAGAATAATATCTATCTAACTCCTTTGAATGCCGTATTTCTCCTTCTGTAATATTAATCCCTCTTAATAATTTAACACTGCCACTATCTTCTAGTATATCTTGACCATCAAATGGGTATCCACATAAAATGTCGCATTCATTCCACAATGATGAATACCTCCACTCTCCGCTAAACTCCGGAAATCGCAAAGCCGGAACATTATGGTTTATATTTCTCTAATTATAAGAACCAATTATTAAGAAATTATGATTCATAAAACTATTAGAGAAATTGCGGCTGCATGGAAAGAGTACAAGCGGCCTTATGTGAAACAGTCCACTATGGCTGCATACGTATTGATCTTGGAGAACCATATTCTTCCAACCTTCGGGGAGGATAATTCACTTCCGGAACAGAGTGTTCAAGCTTTTGTTTTGCACAAAATTGAAAGTGGATTAAGCACTAAATCGGTCAAGGATATTCTGATAGTCCTTAAAATGGTAATGAAGTTCGGAGTGAAGAAGGAATGGATGACTTATTATGAATGGGACATCAAATATCCCCCAAGTTCAGAAAACAAAGTATTGGATGTTCTGTCCGTTACTAACCATAGGAAGATATTAAACCATATCCAAAGTCATTTTACATTCATGGGACTTGGTATTTATATCAGCCTTAGTACAGGGCTACGTATAGGAGAAATCTGTGCTTTGAAATGGAGTGATATCAATGTCACTGATGGAATACTAACTGTTAATCGAACAATAGAACGTATTTATATTATAGAAGGGGAGAAAAAGCACACTGAGCTGGTTATAAACACACCAAAGACCAAAAACTCCTGTCGCGAGATTCCGATGAATAAAGAGTTGCTAGGAATGTTGAAGCCTTTGAAAAAAGTAGTTAACGATGACTATTACATCCTAACCAATGATGAACGTCCGACAGAACCACGTACATACCGTAACTACTATAAAAGGCTGATGGAGAAACTTGATATTCCAAAATTAAAGTACCATGGACTCCGCCACAGCTTTGCGACTCGTTGTATAGAAGTCGGTTGTGACTATAAAACTGTTAGTGTGCTATTGGGACACTCAAACATATCAACTACGCTGAACTTATATGTTCATCCCAATATGGAACAGAAAAAACGCTGTATAGATAAAGTATTCAAGTCGCTGGGGAAATAAAGTTATGTTATAGAGCGAAGAAATCTGATATAGTAGTTTCTTCGCTCTTAATTGTTCTGTGATTCCCAAAAACGTGATATGGGCGAAAAAAAGATAGTGAAAACCAACTTGTAGAATACAAGATGTGGCATGAAAATATAATTCAACTTTACGAATTATTTCGTGCTAATTCACTATAATTCTTTTGAATTTGGTGAAGGTATCCATAATGACAGATTGTTTAAATTTTTCTGCTTGTTCCTACATCTTTTGCACAATTTTCAGTAATAATTATCACAGATAGTTATATAAATTTGACAGATTTACAAAGTTAAGCCCTAAAATGAAAACAAGAGCTAAACAAGTGCAAATAAAACCGCTTATTTAC
>OGYW01000499.1_pt1 | contig 36682 bp, 29 predicted proteins | sample 1576621 | NCBI WGS metagenome assembly OGYW01 (sample SAMEA3541528, study PRJEB24748) | human gut metagenome | biome: human gut; feature: human-associated habitat; material: faeces | place: China | collected 2012 | reverse complement strand
CCACCGTGAATTTTACCTGCCGCACGTTCAGGAAATCCGAGGCATATTTCTCATTTTCCCTGATGGTGTCTATCACGGTCTGCGCGCGCTCGGCGTTCAGCGGCGCAAAGAAAAAGAAGTTGCTGTTGATGCGGAGATTCAGTTCGCCCGCAGCTTCGAGGGTATGGAACACTTTCGTCTCGAAGCCAAGATCAAAGTTGTCAAGATTGCCGCCGCTGTCAATGCCCGTCAAACCGTAGCTGCTGGCTTCCGACTGAAAAGCCTTGAAGGCTTCGGCATACTGCTCCTCTGTATAGTTGAAGCTGGGCAGATCGCCGAGTATCGTGTTGCAGTCCGAGAAGTATCCGGTAAGCTCTCCGGCAGAGTCCTTATAGATAACGCCCTTGGGCGGGTTGGGGGTATCCTTTGTGATGCCGCACATTTCAATGGCGCAGGTGTTGAGCAGCGCGCCATGCGTGGAAACGTCCGTGCATTTGATGGGCTTGTCTGCACATATCTCGTCAAGCCATGAGTTTTCGGGGATGCTGTCCGGGAACGCCTTCAGGTCAAATGCCTCAATGAGGTAAATATCATAGTCGGGATGGCTGTCCACGAACTCCTTCGCTGCGGTCTTATAGGCCTCCAGATCCGCGCCGTACTCCATGAGGCTGAGCACCGTCTCTCCGGTCAGATACGGGCCGGGGGCGTGAATGTGGCCGTCAATAAAGCCGGGGGTCAGCATGAATTGCTGAACCGCCCCGTTCTATGCCGTGTGGAGCGCCTGCCGGGAGATTGCCGTCTCGGCGTTGGTATCCGCGTCGTGCAGGCGGTGATACTCTTCAATAAAACCGTTCATTTTGCCGGCTTCGGCGGCAAGCTCCGCGATGACATTGTTGACACTCTTGAAGCGCTCGGCATTGTCGGTGCACATCGCGTTGGTCTCCTCCGCGGAGGCACTGATCTCCTCGCTGGTGGAGGAAAGCGTGTTGGTCTCATCGACCAGCATGGTGTTGGTTTCTCTTAAAATGCGTGTCTTCTCTGAGATGGCGGCGGCATTCTGTTCAAGGCCGGTCAGACCGGAGCGGATGCCGCTGAAATTTTCTTCAATATCATGAATCATGCTGACCTGATTGCCGATCTTGTCCATGACATGATCCATCGAGGCGATTGTGTCACCGGCATTTTGATTCAGCTTTGTGATGATTTCCTCAATATTTTCAGTGGACTGCTTGGTCTGCTCGGAGAGCATGCGGATCTCCTCCGCGACAACAGCGAACCCCCTGCCTGCTTCCCCTGCGCGCGCTGCTTCTATCGTGGCGTTCAAGGCGAGAAGATTGGTCTGTGCGGAGATCTGCTGGATAATGCTGATAATTTTTAACATGTCCTGCGTATGTGCCTGCAGTGCAGTCATATTTTTCTTGACGAGCTTATTCTCGGATTCTACTTCCTCCGTCTGGGAGACAATATTGCTCACAAGCGCCTGACCGGTCTCTACATTTTTACCAGAAGACTGGGAGATGTTGGTAAGTGCGTCTGCGATCGACACGGTATCGGCAATGATGTCCTGAATCCGTCCGGTCATGGAAGCCTGTTCCTGAATGCTTGCGACTGTGCTCTCCATGCTTACGGTAATGTCGCCCATTGCCTGGCTGACGCAGCCGGTTGCCTCTGTCATCTCCTCGATCAGCGCATGAATGGACTGGGTGGATTCATTGACGGATGTGCCGACGGTCACGATGGAATTCATCATATCCTCCTGCTTTTTCTTGTGGGCTTCCAGTTCGGCGAGCTCCTCTGTGTTGTGCAGGACGGCCACGCGGGACGCCAGGCAGGTGATTGTGTTGATGACAATAATAATGGAGCAGATGACAAAGATCATATTGGTTTCGGAAAGAGAGTTGGTTCCAAGCACATGGACAGAGTAAACACCGTTTAAAATACAGCAGACCATATTTAATACACCGGCGCAGATTTCCAGCTTCAGGTCAAAGTACATTAATAGTGCGACAAGTATGGGAATCATAAAGAGATTATAGACAAAAAGTTTTGAGGATAGACAGCTGACTTCATAAATGATCAGAAAGCATGTAAGCGCGACATTGCGGTAGCGTATGGAAACTGGATTAAAAAAATAGAACAATGTACTAACAGCTGCAGGGAGGGCAATCATGCCAGCAATGACAAAAAGACGGAAAAGAGCATGATTTCCCTGCAGAATGGTTCCGATAAACAGAAACATCATATAGATGGAAATGATGAGAACTGTAAGCATCAGACAATAGTTGGCACGCTTTGTGGAGCGTTCCTGTAACGTTAACTCTCTTGAATCGTTCATGATAGACCTCCTTTTCCTGTACGAAAGTACCAGATGTTTGTGATACTAACATAGACCTTGGTGCAGGTCTAAGGTCAATAGGAGGTTGAAAAAATCAGGAGTCTTCCAGCGGAAGATATACTTCGTAATAATCCAGGATGACATCTGGCTGTGCTATGCTGAAGACGTAGAAAGCGTAAGCTTCCGGTTTGCAGGAAAGCTGATGCTCCCCGGCGTATTTCAGGACGGCGGAGAGATCCCAGCACATCTCATGCTCGGTCGGGAATGCGACTACGGTGTAGAGACAGCGGCAGCTGTCCCGGCTGGGCAGATTGGTGGAATTGAGCTGGGTGAGTGCAAGCATCGGCTCGCGGATGTCAAACTGGAAGGCGCTGACCTGGCAGGAACCGGACGGTTCCACGGAGAGGATGTAGCTGAAATTCCCCATCGAAAACAGCGGAGAATGAAAGACATCCTTTAGCGTGCGGTAACCTAAAAAAGCGGAATCCTGATGGTAGAGCGGATAGACAGCGGGAAGCGTCTGGATGCTTATAGTGCGGCTGCCTTCATCCAGGGTATCCAGATGCTGTTTCATATAGGACATCTGCTCCACTTCAAGTGTGAGACGTGCAATCTCTTTTTTGCGGGAATCAATGAAACCGGAAAAACCATCGGAGATATCTTCCAGTGTAGACACTTCGACAAGGCGCTTGATCTCGGCAATGCTCACATGTAGCCTGCGGTAGAGACAGATTCCCATGATGCGGTGAATCTGCTCGGTGTTATAGTAGCGGTAGCCGTTTTCCGGATTGCGCGTGGGCGTGACAAGTCCCTCCTTCTCGTAGAGCCGGATGGCATCCGTGGAGATATTAAGTAAAGCGGCAACTTCATGGATCGTATATTGTATCATGACAGACCTCCATAGAAAATAAGAAGTATTTCAATCACAAGATATGTCTCATTGTACCATATTCTGACAAAAAAATTAAAAGAAAAGAATGAAGAAAAAAGGATTTTATGGTACAATAATACGTCAGAGAACAGAGGGCAAAAGCAGGAGGAGAGGTTATGTTTTCCGTATCGGATATCAAGGAGGATGTGTATCCGGCAGTCTACCGGAGAGGAAAGGAATTATATGAGACAGGGGGCGTGCTGGATTTTGCGTATGATATTTACCTGGAGCATGATCTGCCCGTCGCCGAAGTGCGGGCGGAAGTCCGTGGAAGAGAACAGGGCAGCTACCGGGTGACGGTAGTTGTCGATGAGGAATACGGCTCGGTGTCGAGCAGCAACTGTACCTGCGAGGCATTTTATAATTATGAGGGGATGTGCAAACACTGTGTCGCAGCGCTTCTTGCCTACGTCAACCGCAGACAGGCGAAGGACATTCTGGCTGCGAAGCGCACCGGACATGAGGTGGGAGAGCAGGGAAGCGCCGCGGAGGAGAAGCCTGCCGCCCCGATGCAGACGGCGGGAGCGTTTAAGACGCTTTTGAACCAGTATTCACTGCGCGCCGGTGTGAGCTATCTGATTCCGGAGAGTGTCTATGGAAAGGTGGAACTGGAGCCTTATTTTAAGATGGATTACAGTTATGCGACGGTGGAGTTTAAGATCGGAATGGAGCAGAAGTATGTATTAAAGAATATTTCTGCCTTTTTACATTCCATTGAGCGGAATGAAAAGGTGCATTACGGCAAAAAGCTGGACTTTTATCACAACAGACAGGCATTTACAGAAGATGCATGGCGGATGGTAGAGTTTATGCGGATGCAGGATGACGACAAGAAGCGCCAGAGCAGATTTCATGCCTATTATGCTTACACAGGGGGATATGAGCGCACGATGGAGCTCGATGAGGTCGGCATCGACCGTTTTTTTGACGCCATCGGGGAAATGCCATTATCTGCCGAAATCGGGTATCTGCCGGAGGAGGAGTATCATGTGCAGGAGGAAGAGCGCAAGCCGAAGCTTGAGATACGCGCAGGGGCGTCTGGTGTGTTCCTTGTGCTGGAGGATCTGCACGTCATAAGGGGAAGCAGATTTTACTATTTTTATGAAGATGGCATGATCTATCGTAGCAGTGAGGCTTTAAAGGCGAAGGCGGGAGATTTTTTTGACTATATGGAGCGCCAGACCGGCGGGGAATGTTATATTGCCGCGGAGGAACTGCCATCGTTCTGCAGAGATCTGCTGCCGCTTTTAAGGGAGACGTTCCGGGTGACGGCGGAGGGCTTCGATGAGACGCTCTACGTCCCGAAAAAGCCGGAGTTTGAGCTGTATCTGGATAAGCAGGACAACCAGACGGTCGGTGCGAAGCTGGTCGCTGCCTACGGGGACGACAAATATAACGTATTGCAGAAGATTGAGCCGGGCGAGGTGCGGGATCTCGGGGAGGAGATGCGCGTGCGCACGCTGGTCGAGCCGTACTTCAACGAATACGGGCTCGGGCAGACGATATTCATTCTCTCGCACAATGAGGACATGCTTTATCAGCTTATCAGCAGTGGTCTGCAGCGCCTCAGCGAGTATATGTCGATCTACACGACGGAGGATTTCCGGGGAATGAAAGTCGTTTCTTCGCCGTCGGTTTCGGTGGGCGTTGCGCTAAAGAGCGATCTTCTGGAATTGCAGATCCACTCGGATGAGATGTCGCGCGAGGAGCTGGCATATCTTCTGACCCGGTACGATCGGAAAAAGAAATACGTCCGTCTGAAAAACGGAGATTTTCTTGATGTGCGCGAGGATGGTCTGGGACTGCTCGCGGAGATCAGCGAGGATCTCCGCCTGACAGAATCCGGACTGAAAAAAGGTCATGTGAACGTACCAAAATACCGCGCGATGTATCTGGACGCGGCGTTAAAGAGCAATCAGGAGCTTTCCGTGGAGAAAAACCGCGAGTTCAAGGGCATGGTCCGCAATATGAAGACGATTGAGGACAGCGATTATGAGGTGCCGGATTCGCTCCGCAGTATCATGCGCGGCTACCAGAAGAGCGGTTTTCTGTGGTTAAAGACACTGCGCGAGAACGGATTCGGCGGAATCCTTGCGGACGATATGGGACTGGGCAAGACCCTGCAGGTCATCAGCCTGCTCTTGTCGGAACAGGAGAGTGCCAAGGCAGGAGAGCGGGAGTGGCACCGTTCCCTTATCGTATGTCCGGCGTCGCTCGTCTACAACTGGCAGAAAGAGATCAGCCGTTTTGCACCGCAGATCAAGACGACGCTCGTGACCGGACTCGCCGCAGAGCGCCAGAGGATTGTCAGACACACGAAGGAAGGGGAAGTGCTGATTACGTCCTACGACCTGTTAAAACGCGACGTGGAGCTGTACCGTGATATGGTGTTTGCGATTCAGGTCATCGACGAGGCACAGTATATCAAGAACCCTGGAACCCAGGCGGCAAAAGGTGTCAAGCAGATTACTGCAGGTTTCAAGCTGGCGCTGACAGGAACGCCGATCGAGAACCGGCTGAGCGAACTGTGGAGCATTTTTGATTATCTGATGCCGGGATTTTTATATACCTATCAGCGGTTCCGGGAGGAGATCGAGATCCCGATCGTGGTAAATGGGGATGAAAACCGTATGCAGCGCCTGCAGCGCATGATCCGGCCGTTTATCCTGCGCCGTCTGAAGGGGGAAGTGCTGCGGGATCTCCCGGCGAAGCTGGAGGAGAATGTCTTCGCGAAGCTCGAAGGAGAGCAGCTTGCGCTCTATGACGCCCATGTGCAGCGCATGAAGGAGAGCCTGGAGGGCAAATCCGAGAAGGAATTCCGCTCCGAGAAGATCCAGATTCTTGCGGAGCTGACGAGACTGCGCCAGATCTGCTGTGACCCGGGGCTTCTGTTTGAGGGCTATAAGGGGGAGTCCGCAAAGGCGCAGATGTGCATGGAACTGATCGAGAACGCGGTTGGTGCCGGGCACAAGGTGTTATTGTTCTCGCAGTTTACGTCCATGCTGGAACGTCTGGCGGCAGGGCTTAAGAAGGCCGGGATTGACTACTATATGCTGACCGGTTCTGTCGGCAAGGAAAAGCGCATGCAGATGGTAGAGAGCTTTAACGAGGACGACGTGCCGGTATTCTGTATTTCCTTAAAGGCAGGAGGAACCGGGCTGAACCTGACGGCCGCGGATATTGTGATCCACTATGACCCGTGGTGGAACGTGGCGGTGCAGAACCAGGCGACGGACCGCGCCCACCGCATCGGGCAGAAGCATGTTGTGACGGTCTACAAGCTGGTATCCGAGGGAACGATCGAGGAGAAGATCATTGCGATACAGGAGCGCAAAAAGGAATTGGCAAAGCAGGTGCTCGAGGGGGAGGGAATGGACTCTGTTTCCTTTACCAAGGAGGAAATTCTCGAGCTTTTGGGATAAAAAGGTTGTTTTTTCGACAAATCAGTTGACAAAAAATGTGGGCTGCTATATAGTAAGGAAACAGCATTATTGGTGAATGCAGATTCCGTGAGGGAGTAGTTCGCGCAGCGCGTGATTTGTCAACAGACCGGTCGGACAGCCTGACCTGGCAAATCTTAAAGAATGAGACTCATGTATATCTTTGGCTTCACATCGCAGACGGAGACGGAAGCGGTGCGCAGAGGATATACATCAGTCTCTTTTTTTATGTGTGCGCCGGCGGAAAATGCATCCGGGCTGAATGTGTATGTGCGCCCTGTGGCAGGGGCAGAATAAAATGTGGAGGTTGGTATGGCTATTTTTATTGAATTGCTGCTCATTGGAGTGGGCCTTTCGATGGACGCGTTTGCAGTGTCGATCTGTAAAGGTCTTGCGATGCGCAGGGTAAACAAGAAGCAGGCGTTTGTGATCGGTCTGTTTTTTGGAGGATTTCAGGCGCTGATGCCGTTTATCGGCTGGGCGCTCGGCACACAGTTTGAGAGCTACATTACCAGTATTGATCACTGGATTGCCTTTGTGCTGCTGGTATTCATCGGCGGCAAGATGATCGCCGAGGCGGTGCGTCCGGAGGATGAGAATGTGGAGATCGACAAGCTGGATCCGCCACTCGACTTAAAAGAGATGCTTGTGCTGGCGGTGGCGACCAGTATCGATGCACTTGCGGTCGGAATTACATTCGCATTTTTGAATTACCCGATCGGGGAGGCGGTTACGATCATCGGTCTCACCACGTTTTGTATCTCCATCGGCGGCGTCTATGTAGGCAATTTTTTCGGAAACCGCTATAAGAAAAAGGCAGAACTTGCTGGAGGTATTATCCTGGTGCTGATCGGCGTGAAGATTCTGCTGGAGCATCTCGGGTTTGTGGGATAGGTGCCGGACTACCGGAAGTTGAGATAATTTTGAGAAAATAATTACAGTAGAGAAAACAGAGAGGAATGGAGATTATTATGACAGAAATGCTTTGGGCAGTTGTGCTGCTTGTTGTTGGATTTGTGCTTCTGATTAAGGGAGCAGATTTTTTTGTGGAGGGAAGCTCTTCCGTGGCAAAGATGCTGAAAGTGCCCTCAATCATTATAGGACTTACGATCGTGGCGATGGGAACAAGCCTTCCGGAATGTGCGGTCAGTATTACGGCATCGGTAACGAACAATAATGCACTTGCAGTCAGCAATGCTATTGGCTCTAATATTTTTAATCTGATGGTGGTCTGTGGATTCTGTGCCCTTTTTAATCCACTCTATGTGGAAAAGAGTACGTTAAAAAAAGAGTTTCCGTTTTCTGTAGTCTGTGCAGTCTTGCTTTTAGTCTGCGGATATCTGGGAATGCAGCTTGGCAGGGCAGACGGAATCATCCTTCTTATTGTATTTGTCGCTTTTCTGGTCTGGATGGTGCGCTCGGCACTGAAAGCGCGTGCTGCTGCCGGAGATGATGAGTATGAGGTATTGCCGGTGTGGAAATGTATCGTGTTTATCGTCGGTGGTATTGTGGCGATCAAGTTCGGTGGGGATTTTGTTGTAAACGGCGCATCCACGGTTGCTGCAAAGCTGGGACTCAGCCAGAATCTGATCGGACTTACGATTGTTGCCTGTGGAACCAGCCTGCCGGAGCTTGTGACCTCGGTGGTTGCAGCGCGCAAAAATGAACTGGATATGGCGCTCGGCAATGTGATCGGCTCCAATATTTTCAATATTCTGTTTGTGCTCGGTATCGCAGCAACGATCAGTCCGATCACATTTATCATGGAAAATGTGATCGATATTGTGATTCTGGTTGTGATGAGCGTACTGGTGTGGGCGTTCGCCTGGACGAAGAAGAAGCTGGACCGCTTCGAGGGCATTGTGATGCTGGCGCTCTATGCGGTCTATCTTGTGTATATCTGCATGCGGTAGCATGAAAAGATTTTGAAGAAAAAGATTTTTCCTGTTTTTTCGATTGCTGTAAAGGAAAATTGGCGTTATACTGGGGAAAAGAAAACGACAGGGAGGAAAACTTCATGGAATTTTTTGATAAGTTAAGCGAGTCACTGGTAAGTGCGGGGAAGGATGTCAGCCAGAAGGCGAAGGATGTATCCGAGATTGCAAAGTTAAAGCTGGATATCAAGTCCAAGGAGGACTATGTGCAGAAGCAGTATGAGGAGCTGGGACGCTCTTATTATGAGAAGCACAAGGATGAGGAAGAATGTGAAGAAGCAGAGCAGTTTTTCCTGATCAAGGAAGCTGTGGAGGAGATCGAGCGCATGAAAGCCGAGGTTCTGCGGATCCAGGGTTCTGCAGAATGTCCGAAGTGCGGTGCGAAGATGCCGGAAGGTGCTGTATATTGCAGCAACTGTGGTACGAAGATGGATGATATGTATGAGGAAGAGTAGCAGATACGCGGCATACCTTCCGTTTGTGCTGGTGGCGGTGATCGGACTGGTCTACCACGTCGGGATGAAGCCGATGGCGGGGGACGACATTTTTTTCCGGGATGCCACAAAAGACACGACGCTGTGGGCGTATTTGACGCAGCGCTATCTGACCTGGACGTCGCGCGTAGTGTCGGAGTGTGTACTGGTCAATGTGATACAGTTCCCGGTTTTGTGGAGAATCATTGATTTTCTGCTGTTTGCGACGCTGCCTCTTCTGCTGTCCGGGCTTTTCGGCGGTGGGAAGACGATGAACTGGTGCGCGGCAGCGGCGGTGCTGATTTTTCCGTTTCACGACATGGGTACGGCGGGATGGATTACGACAACAGTTACACATTTCTGGCCGTTCTGGGGATTTTTTTATGTGGCGTGGGTGATAAGGAAGCTTGCGCTTGCGGAGAAAATTCACCCGGCAGCGGCAGTGTCCGCGGTTCCTGTCGCGGTTGTGACAGGAAGTCATGAACAGTATGCCGTGATTATGACGCTGCTGCTCGTGCTTAGCGGCGTGTATCTGTGGAAAGCGCACAGAAGGCCGGGAAATGCAGTGCTTTTTTGGACTCTTGCGGTGATCGATGTGGTTTCACTGCTCGTAATTGCACTCTGTCCGGGCAATGCCGGACGCAATGCGGTCAGTATTGCGGATCTTCCGGTTTATGCGACGTTTGGATTCGGACAGAAGCTGTATCTGGGACTTTTGAGTATTGAGCGCGTGTTTATTGCCAATGCGGACATTGTATTTTTTCTGGTGGTGCTGATCTGGACATGGCTTGTCTGGGAGAAGACAAAAGATTACCGCAGGACGTTTCTCTCGGCGCTTCCGCTGCTCATTCTGTTCGGGCAGACAGTGTTAAGAACTGCATATCCGGGGCTCTCGGGGCTGTTCGTGATGCCGGGGGAGATTCTGGAGTGGAGCTGGAGCGATCTGTCGACGTGGATTCCTATGGTGTATCTGGCAGTGACGGTGGCAGCGATGATTTATGCGCTGTACCAGCTGTTCGGCGACGATCTGTTTACCTTCATCAGCGTGCTGCTTCTGGTGGGGTGCGGCTTTGGTGCCGGGATGGTGCTGGGCTTTATGGCGACGATCTACGTCTCGGGAGAGCGCGTGTATGCGCCGCTGTACGGGATTCTTCTGGCGGTCACACTGTTTGGCATCTGCCGGCAGCGCAGCGTGTGGAAGGAGCCGGCGGCTGTGTCTTCCGCAGTGTTCCTGACGGCGCTGACAGTTGTCTGTTGTGCGGTGAACGTATTGTTTATCGTTTTGTCATTGTAAGACCGGAAGTATAAAAGATAGAATATGAGTTCCATACAGGGAGCAGATTCTGCAGGGCAGAATCTGCTCCCTGTTTTTTTGACACACAGTCAGAGAGAGGATATAATCATTATTAAAAATAAATCCAGTTAAAGGTGAAATGAAGGTTATTGAAGGTATAGGGGTAAACGGAGAGATGGAGTTGAATAAGGAAAAGAAAAATATAATTGGCATTACACAAAGCGGTCTTATATTGGTATTGGTAGTTCTTATTGTCTTTATGATGGTACAGATCAACAGGTTACAGGGGACTGCACGGGTAATAAATTATGCAGGTCTGGTACGTGGAGCCACACAGCGTGAAGTAAAGTTAGAAATTACAGGAAACCAGAATGAAGAATTAGTTCAGTATCTGGATGATATTCTGAGCGGATTAAAATACCAGGATGGACATTATGATCTGGTAAAGCTTCATGATAAAGAATATCAGGATAAATTACAGGTTCAGAGTGACTACTGGGAAAAATTAAAAGTAGAAATTGAAGCGGTGAGAAGCAGAGGATATGAAAATACAGATATTGTAAATATGAGTGAAACTTATTTTAAGATGGCAGATGAAACAGTATCTGCAGCGGAAAATTATTCAGAAAAGATTGCAAGAAAGATTCGTACCATAGAGATTTTGTCAGCACTTGATATGTTGTGCCTGGTAATATTGGTTATTATGCAGACGCTGATGGCAATGAAGATGGCAGTGCAAAACAAGCTGTTAGAACAGAGGGCATATACAGACAGCCATACAGGATTACCCAATAAAAGTGCATGTGAGAAAATACTTAATAATAAAGAGATCATTGATGAACCGACAGCATGCATAATGTTTGATCTAAATAATTTGAAGACGGTAAATGACACAATGGGACATTCGTCAGGAGACCAGCTAATAATGAATTTTGCCCGGCTTTTACGCAGTGTGATTCCGGAAGAAGATTTTGTTGGAAGGTATGGCGGGGATGAATTCATGGCAGTTATATATCATACCAGTAAAGCGGAAGTTGAGGATATTTTAAAATACTTACGCAGGAAAAAAGATAGATTAAATGGCAATGAAAATCCTATGTCAATCGATTATGCATGCGGATGGGCGTTATCCGAAGACTATAAGGAATGTACAATGCAGATATTATTGGATAAGGCCGATTCTTATATGTATGATAATAAACAATTATGCAAGCAGCATACCCTTTAGGTATTTTATGGAGCGTCGGCAGGCTGATCGGAATTGCGTTGGAGCAGCTTGAAAAGTGAAATGTTTTCCCATGTTTTTATTTGACAAAAGAATGCGGCAGTGATATATATAACATATTCTGTTATATATATCACTGCCGCGCTTTTGTTGTGCCGGAAAAATATTGCTCATCATGCCAAAGAAGCGCAGAAATACAGGCAGAAAGTACAGGAGGAGACCGATGCTTACCATCATGGAGCGGAAGAAGGGCGAGTCCGCGCGGGATTACGTGACGCGGGTGCTCATAGACAATATCGTAAACGTACATTTGGAACCGGGGGAGAAGCTGCTGGAAAATGATCTGAGCGGGCAGCTCGGGGTGAGCCGCACGCCGTACCGGGAGGCGGTACTTGCGCTTGCGGAGCGGCAGCTCGTGCATATAAGACCGAAGAAAGGCACCTATGTGTCGCACATTGATTTGAAACTGGTCGAGGAGGTGCGGCATCTGCGCAGCATTGTGGAGACCGAGCTGGCAGTCATGGCATGTGACCTTCTGACGGAGGAAGATCTGGATGTGCTGCGCGAGAATATTGCCATCTGGAAAATGTACATGGAGCGGAAGCAGACGGACAAGATACTGCAATATGACAAGGAATTTCACCGGCATTTCTATGAGATGTGCGACCGGAATTACTGGTATACGCTTCTGGAGAGCCTGTCGCCGCATTTTGACCGCACGACGGTGTTAAGCTTCCGCTGCCGTCCGGTCAACGGCATTGTATCCGACCACGAGGAGCTGGTGGATGCGATTGCGGCGAGGGACCGGGAGCGGGCGGCGGAGACCGCAAGACGGCATATGCTCCGCTACACCGAGAACATCGACACGATCCGGCAGGCGTTTCCGGAATATTTTGCGTAGGAAAGGAGGCAGAGGGTTATGGAACTGGCAATCATTACGGCAAAACAGGTTGTGATACTGTACTGTCTGATCCTGGCCGGGTTTGCGGGTGTAAAGAGTGGTGTCATAAAGCCGGAGGCAAAAAAGGCGTTTTCCAATCTGCTGCTCTACCTGGCGGTGCCGGCGATGGTCATTCATTCCTATATCTCAAAGGCAGACCGCTCCGTGCTTGCCAGACTGCCGCAGACGTTTGCGTTCAGTGTGCTTGCGATTCTGGCCGGACTTGCGATTACGATGTTATGTACCTGCCGGATGAAAGGAAAGGAACGTCCGATCCTGCGGTTTGCCTGTATATTTTCCAATGCGGCATATATGGGGTTCCCGCTGATCGAGGCGCTGTTTAGCGCGGAGGGACTGATCTATGCGAGTGTGTACGTGACGGTGTTCAACATTCTGCTGTGGACGGTGGGATTTGGCATGATTACAGGAACCGTGGAGCCGAAAGAGGTCGTCCGCACAGTCTGCACAAATCCGGTGCTGATTGCCGTGGTGATCGGACTGGTGATCTACCTGTGCCAGATTCCTGTGCCGGAGGTGATCGAACAGCCGCTCGCGCTGATCGGAAATATGAATACGCCGCTCTCCATGATTATTACCGGAATGATGATCGCCGGAAGCAATCTGGCGCAGATGCTTTGCGACCGGCGCATTTTATCTGTGATGGGAATCCGCATGCTGCTGATCCCTGCCGTGTGCTTCGCGCTGTTTTTTGCATGCGGCTTTTCCGGGATGGCTGCAGGCGTGGTGCTGCTGCTGGAAGCATGCCCGAGCGCGGCGATCACCTCCGTCTTTGCGGTGCAGTATTCGTATGATGAAGAATTTGCGGCGGGCAGCGTGGTCATTACGACCCTGCTCAGCATTGTGATCCTGCCGGTATGCGCCATGCTTCTGCCGGGAATGTAGAAAACCGCGGGAAGAAGTCATGTGGAAGCCATATAGCGGGAAGAAGCCATATGGCGGAAGAACCCGGAGATGGCATGGGAAGCAGGCAGGATAAGAAAAAGGAGAGAGTCACATGGAAATCAGATGTGTGTATACAGAAGGAAATCAGAATGTCATTCAGGAGGCGGTGGATCGCCTTCCTGCGTCGGGAGGTACAGTAATCGTGCCGCGCGGCGAGTGGAAAAGCGGTGCAATTCATCTGAAAAGCAATGTGAAACTGTATCTGGAAGAGGGATGCGTGATTCATTTCAGTTCCTGCATGGAGGATTACCTTCCGCCGGTATTTACACGCTGGGAAGGCGTGGAATGTTACAATTATTCGTCGCTTATCTACGCGGCAGACTGTGAGAATGTTACAATCTGCGGCACCGGTGTGTTAGACGGTGCGGGAAGCGCGTGGTGGCACTGGAAAAAGCTCCAGCAGAATGCGGCGGATCGCCTGATCCGGGCGGAAAGTCAGGGGATTGTGGTAGAAGAGCGCGTATTTGCGACCAGGGAGGATGCGCTCCGTCCCTCGTTCATCCAGTTCATAAATTGTAAGCACGTAACGTTGGAAGATTTTACGATCGAGGACGGACCGCAGTGGACGATCCACCCGGTGTATTGTGAGGATGTTGTGGTGCGCGGGGTGACGGTGAACACCAAGGGACCGAACACCGATGGCTGCAATCCGGATTCATGTAGAAAAGTGCTGATAGAGGACTGCACCTTTGATACCGGCGATGACTGCATTGCTATCAATTCCGGCATGAACGAGGACGGATGGCGTGTAGGGCGCCCCTGCGAACAGATAGAGGTAAAAAATTGCCGCTTTATAGGCGGACACGCGGCAGTTGCAATCGGAAGCGGAATGTCCGGCGGCATTTGTGATATCTGGATCCACGACTGCGTGGTCAGAGGGACCGAGCGCGGCATCCGCATCAAATCCATGCGCGGGCGCGGTGGCTATGTAAAGCGGATCAATGTGGAACGGATGCAGATGGATGAGATAGAAAAGGAAGCGATCGAAGTGAGCATGAATTATGGTTCCAGCACGGCGATGCCGGTGTCGCAGAAGGCGCCGGAATTTTCGGAGATCCGTTTTGCCCATATAAGGGGAAACCATGCAGCCGTCGGTGTCTCGCTCTGCGGACTGCCGGAAAGTCCGCTGCGAAAACTTACCCTGGAAGACGTATCGATCGCTGCAGAAGACCCGCTGCGGGAAGAGTATGTGGAAAAGTAAAATACTTTTTCTCTGGGGCGTCTGTGCTTACGAATGCTTGACTTTCCGCAGGTTTGGTGCTAATCTTAGAAAAGTCGATACACACAAACACGAGGAAGAAGAGAGTACATCTGCAGATACTTTACAGAGAGATTTCCAGCTGCGCGGTCGCAGCTTGCTGCGAGGAAATGAGGAAGGGTGGATGGAAGATGGCTTTGGAGTGGCAGGACTGAACACTGGACGTTACTAAGGACAGCGATAAGTTCTGACGGGACCGCCTGTTACAGCGGGGGATATTCGTTGCGATATCCGCAGAGGCACAGAGTGCAGATTCTGTGTGAATAGAAGTGGTACCACGGGAGTTATCCCGTCTTCTGGTGGCTGATACAGCCCCGAAGACGGGATTTTTTGTTTTATTAGGAAGGAGCAGACAAAATGAGTGACAAGGGAAAATTTTACATGACGACCGCGATTGCCTACACATCCGGCAAGCCGCATATCGGAAATACGTATGAGATCGTGCTCGCAGATGCGATCGCGCGTTATAAGAGACTGGAGGGCTACGATGTTTATTTCCAGACCGGAACAGATGAGCATGGTCAGAAGATCCAGGAGAAGGCAGAAAAAGCAGGCATTACGCCAAAAGAATATGTAGACAATGTGGCAGGCGAGGTAAAGCGCATCTGGGATCTGATGAACACGTCCTACGATAACTTTGTCCGCACGACCGATGCAGACCATGAGAAACAGGTGCAGAAGATTTTTAAAAAGCTGTACGATCAGGGAGACATCTACAAGGGATCTTACGAGGGACTTTACTGTACGCCGTGTGAGTCCTTCTGGACAGAGTCCCAGCTGGTGGACGGCAAGTGCCCAGACTGCGGGAGAGAGGTAAAGCCGGCGAAGGAGGAGGCATACTTCTTCAAGATGAGCAAATATGCGGATCGTCTGATCGAGCATATTAACACCCATCCGGAGTTCATTCAGCCGGTATCCAGAAAAAATGAGATGATGAACAATTTCCTGCTTCCGGGATTGCAGGATCTGTGTGTTTCCAGAACGTCATTTTCCTGGGGAATTCCGGTGGACTTTGACCCGAAGCATGTGGTTTATGTATGGCTGGACGCGCTGACCAACTATATCACGAAGATCGGTTATGATGCGGACGGCAATTCTTCCGATTTATTTAAAAAGAACTGGCCGGCAGATCTGCATCTGATCGGCAAGGACATCATCCGTTTCCATACGATCTACTGGCCGATTTTCCTGATGGCGCTGGATCTCCCGCTGCCGAAGCAGGTATTCGGACATCCGTGGCTCTTACAGGGCGGAGACAAGATGAGCAAATCCAAGGGAAATGTGATCTATGCGGACGATATGGTGGATCTGTTCGGCGTGGATGCCACCCGTTACTTTGTACTGCATGAGATGCCATTTGAGAACGACGGTGTGATTACCTGGGAACTGGTGGTGGAGCGCTTTAATTCCGATCTTGCCAACATCCTCGGAAATCTCGTCAACCGCACGGTTTCCATGAGCAACAAGTATTTTGGCGGTGTGGTAAGAAGCACGGGCGTGACAGAGGACGTGGACGAAGACTTAAAGACAGTTGTGACCGGAGCCAGAGACAGAGTGGCACAGAAGATGAAGGATCTGCGTGTGGCAGATGCCATTTCTGAGGTATTCGGCGTGTTCCGCCGCTGCAACAAATATATCGATGAGACGGCACCGTGGGTACTTGCGAAGGACGAGGCGAAATCCGACCGTCTGGCAGAGGTACTTTATAATCTGGCAGAGTCGATTACGGTGGGGGCATCCCTGCTGTACAGCTTCCTGCCGGAGACCGCAGAGAAGATTGTGGCACAGCTTCATACACAGCTCCGCGGTTTTGAGGAACTGAATCAGTTTGGTCTGTATGAGAACGGCACGAAAGTGACCGGGACGCCGGAGATCTTATTCGCACGTCTGGATGCAAAGGATGTGATGCCGAAGGTAGAAGCGATCCGCGAGGCACAGAAGAAGGAGTTTGAGGCGGAGCAGAGAGCGCTTGGCGAGAAGACTCCTGCAGAGGAAAAAGCAGAAGACGTCATCGACATCGAGGCGAAGGAAGAAATCACATATGATGATTTTATGAAGCTTCAGTTCCAGGTGGGAGAGATCATTTCCTGTGAGGCTGTGGAGAAGTCGAAGAAGCTTCTGTGCTCCCAGGTAAGAGTCGGCAGCGAGGTGAAGCAGATCGTTTCCGGCATCCACAAGTATTACACGCCGGAAGAGATGGTCGGTAAAAAAGTGATGGTACTGGTAAACTTAAAGCCTGCGAAGCTTGCGGGAGTTCTCTCAGAGGGGATGCTTTTATGCGCTGAGGATGCGGAAGGCAATTTGGCGCTGATGACGCCGGAGAAACCGATGCCGGCAGGTGCTGAAATATGTTAAAAGGAGACACCGGAGCAAAACGGACATGGTTTTATGAAAACGGTGCATTTGTGGCGGCGGCGCTTGCCGCCGTCCTTTGGCATGTGGTATTGTCCACGAATGTCGGCGATGATATGGTCTATTTTAAAACTCTTCTGGACGGTAACAGTTCACTCAGCGAGATCCTGGCACATCGCTATGAGACATGGTCATCGCGCATGGTGATCGAGGCGGTGTTAATTCCACTGGTGCACTGTCCGCTGCTCTGGAAAATCCTTGATATTGTCATCTTTACGTCCCTCCCGGTGCTGCTCTGCGGACTGCTGGGTGTGACCGGGCGCGGACGCTGGTTTGTAACCGGACTGGTGCTGCTCTATCCGTTTGCGGATATGGCATCCGCCGGATGGATTGCGACGACGACCAATTATCTCTGGCCGCTCTGGGGCGTTCTGGTGATCGGCATGGTGTTAAAGCAGCTTCGCTGCGGCAGAAAAGTGCCGGTGTGGGAGGTGGCAGCAGCGCTTCTGGCGTGTGCTTATGCGGGCAGCCAGGAACAGGCTGCGGTGCTGCTGCTTCTGCTGTTTGGCATGGAAGTGCTGCATTATATCTCGGAAAAGTGTATGAAACAGCCGCTTCTCTATGCATTATGCGGCATAGATATTATCTCTCTCGTATATATTCTCAGCTGTCCGGGAAATGCAATCCGGAGCGCGCAGGAGATGGCGGGGAGAATGCCGGAGTTTGCTGATTTTACATTCGCAGAGAAGCTCTACATGGGACTTGCCAATGTGGAACGGATCTTTATCGCGGAGCTTGATCCGGTCTATTGCGTTGTGGCAGCAGTGCTTGTGCTGCTTGTGTATCGTAAGACAGGCGATTACCGTAAGACGCTTTTGGCGGGGATTCCGGCGCTGCTGCTGTTTGGACAGGCGGTGGTGCGTGTCAGCCACCCATCCTTGAAAAAGGTGTTCGTGCGACCGGAACAGACGACACACTGGGACTGGCATGCTCTGGTAACCTATATGCCGCTGGTATTTCTGGTACTGTCTGTTTGGGGGATTCTATACGCCCTGTGGCAGCTGGCGGACGGCGTGTGGAAGCATTACCTGTGGACGGCGTTTTTACTGGCAGGCGGTTTTGCCATGGGGGTGGTCATGGGATTTTCACCGACAATTTACGCATCGGCAAACCGGCCGTACCTCTATCTGTATTTTGTGCTGATCTATGTGTGCGCGGATGCCGTGTGGAACATGGGCGGCATGAAGGCTGTCTGGAAGACAGGCAGTTCGGATGCTGTGCGGAAAATGCCGGTGCCGGAAAAACTGATGTTTACCGTACTCGGGCTTCTGGTGCTGGCAAACATTCTGGATGTGACCCGGATGTGCTGGCTGCTTGGAAGGCTTCTGTGATCGTTTATAACAGAAATCCGCTGTTTCATGCAGGAAACCTAACGAAAAATCCAATTTCAGCCGATGTATACCATATGAACGGATTCAGTCAGGGATACATTCAGGGAGGAATGTGGATATGGGAATCAGCATTAATGCACCGGGAAGTGTGAACAGTCAGGCATCGATGACAGGCACACTTTCCATCCGAAAAAGCACAAATACATTTGAGCAGATGGCGGGGGTCAGTAGTTCAGGGGGAACCTCGAAAAAACAGCTCAATTATAATCACAGAGATATTTCCGGACAGCTGCTCCGGGCGAAGAAGCCGCAGAGTGCATCCGCGGCGTTGACCCGTGCAAAGAGCAAGGTGTCTATACTTCAGCGTGCGGCGGCATCCGGACAGTATGATTCCAAGGAAGTGGCGAATGCGCTTGCGCATGCGAGACGGATGGTGCGCTGTGCGCAGTTGAAAGTGCGCAATCTGCGCGAGGAAGAGCGCGAGCAGCAGTCTGCGCAGAAGGAAAACAGTGGTAAGAGCCAGCAGAAGGAACATGAAGTGAAGCGCCGTGTGGCACAGAAAGAGCGTCAACTCAAGCAGAAGGTAGCGATTGAGAATACACAGGAAGTGCTTCGGCAGAAGAAAAAGAAGAACGAGATAGCGCAGAAGCAGCAGAGACATCGCTCGCAGGAGCGGGGTAAGATTGCGGAAGCGGATTTCAAATATATCAAGTCACAGCTCGAGGCAGGCAAGGGCTTTGGCGGTGGCAGTTCTTATTGTGAGGACAGCGGATTTACGCTGGATATCAGCGCTGCCGCAATGTCGATGGCGGAACTTGAGATGATGGCACAGAATCAGATCGAAGCGGAGGCAGAGGCGGAAGTGGAAGCGGAGATGTCACTTACCGACGGAGGAACGCTTGCAGCTACGACCGCGGGAGCCGTGCCGGCAGGTACAGGAGCGGGAACTGCATCGGACACAGCGCCAGCCGCTGCCGGCGCATCTGTGGATGTGTCAGTGTAACAAAACGGCGAGGAACACTGCCCCATGAAGCAGGCGGTGTCCTTTGAAGGCTAAGTCATGTTATAAGAAAATCACACTTTTCGATTTCAGGTAGAATGCACAGGAAATATTTTGTTCAAAAAATGTGGCATTTCTAACCAGCCGGTGGCTACATCTGCGATGATTCGTGTCTTTCCAAGTTTGGAGCACTCCGCGGAGTGTGTCCGCAAGCCAGAAGACAATTTTAGGACTTTTGTGTGTCCCTTATTGGCACCAATGAGCAGAACATAACCGCGCGAAGCCGATGTCTGAATTGGCATCTGCCCTATTTTCAATAGCAGATGCCAACGAGTTTCGGTTCGCGCGGTTTTATATTGTCTGTGAAGCGGTGCCATTAGGGACACTAGAAAGTCCGCTCATTGTCTGTGGCTTGTCGGACACCCTCCGGGAGAGTCCAAACGTGGAAGAGACACGAAATCAGATGCAGTCATCCGGCTGGAAGAACGGCACACATTTTTTTCAATAAATCTTTCCTATGCAGTTCTACCTGAAATCTATAGAATGTGTTTTGGATAATATGACTTAGCACTTCAAAGGACAGCGTTGCCTGCCTATGTGGCAGTGCTCCTGCGCTGTTTTGCAGCGACAGCAGTCAGGGCAAACATGGCGGCGGCAAAGAGGAACTGGATGCCGATGCATTTCCAGTAAAAGCCTAGGTCGAAGACTTCCTTTCCGAATCCCGCCAGCATATTGTTGGCGCGGATGTACCAGTAGGCGGGAAGGAAACGTCCTACGGCAAGTACGGAACCGGAGAGCATGGACTGCGGGACAAAGACACCGCAGAGAAAGGACATGGACAGACCGACGATATTTGCCAGCATATTTAATACATTGTCATCCGGCGAGAACGTCGAGATGAGCAGGGAGAGTGCAGCCGTAAAAAACAGGAAAGCGAGGCTGTTTAAGATTGCATAGCCGACATACGGCTGCAGCATGGCTTTCTGGTAGAATACGAGACCAAGCAGCAGAAAGAGCAGCCAGATGCCGAGACTGTACAGGAGACAGCCGGATGCCATGGCAAGAGTACGTGTTCTTCCGGGAAGAGCGGAGCACGCCGTCCGGGCTTTCATGTCGCGGCTGTTTAAGGTAACCAGAATCGGAGCCATGCCGGCGAACAGGATTGCCAGAAAGATATACGGAAGATACTGGAAGAAATAAAAAACCATGCTGTTGGTGTCGGCGTCGGACATCTGAAAAGATGTGACGGAGACTTTGGGAAGGTCGGAAATGGTATGATCCGTATGGTCGATGGCCTCGGCAATGGTGTCACCGCCCGCCAGGTAGAGCTGCAGTGCCTGCACATACTGCGTAATCTGGTTGTCCACGTACTGGCTGCTGCTGCTTCCCGGAATTGTCAGGGAGGAGACAAGGTCTTTGGTCTCGCCGGCGAGCACCCGGTCTTCAAATCCTTCCGGGATGACCATGGCATAGTTGAGCGTGCGGTAGTAGATTGCATCTAACAGTGCGGTGTCCTCTCCAGGCTCCGGTGTTGTTACCTGGTGGATGGATGCGAGGTAATCGCACAGAGCGCGGCTTGCATCCGTGTTGTCTTCATCTGTGATGGCGATAGAGCGCTGGCTGGCTTTGAAGTTCTCGTTGATGGAATCCTGCGAGAGTGCCGACAGCAGCAGCGTGATCACCGCGTAGACGCCCAAATAGATCAATGCGGCATTTCGCCGTTTTTTTGCGATTGCGAAAAATGCTTTAAAGACTGGCATATTTTTTCCTCCTTACCAGTGCAAGACCGCCGAGACAGAAAAGTGCCGAGAGTAACAGGAGTCCTGCGATATTTGTAAAAAACCGTGTGTAGGACGGGTACACGACGAGTGAATACAGCGCATCGGAGATGAGAGCTGCAGGATTGATGCGGTTGAGCAGCGGGCAGAAATCTTCCACAAGTGCACGCATGTTTCCGATCATCAGACCGCTTAAAAAGCAGCAGATCATAATTGCAGCCATCAGGAAACCAAACTTGGTCTCTTTGGAAAACTGCCCGATACAACCGACCAGAAATCCCAGACTCAGCCCGGCAAGACAACCGCAGAGGCAGGTCAGCGCCACACCGCCGAGATGGTTTCCGAAATCAACCTTAAGAACCAGTGTCAGATAGGCAATGGTGATCAGCAAGGAGGAAAACTCAAAAATCAGAGCTCCGGTCAGATCACCGAGGGTGGCAAGCAGCCGGGGAACCGGCGAGACATTGCGTCTGGCACCCAGATCTGACAGATTTGCCTGATTGGAGATGGCGAGCGTGTTGCCGATCATGGCAGCATAGAGGCAGGTCATGGCAATCAGATTGAAAAAGTAAGTAAGGGATTCATCCACGGAGCCGGCACCAAGGGATTCGTGCCGGATATAGCTGACTTCCGTAGAAACCGCATCAAGCAGTGCCGGAAGCTTCGTGGGATCTTTCATTGCGGCCTGGGCGATGGCACTGTATTCTATGTTGAAACGATCCACAAGCACACTTAAAATACTCTGGTACAGAGGATCGGAAGTCATCTCTGCGGAGAGTGTCAGCGATAGAGGATACGTGGAAACATCCTTGGCGGATGCGGCATTTCTATAATCGGAAACGGTTGGCAGATCAGCGGTAATGATGCCGTAGACTTCTTTTGCTTTCAGCAGTTCCTTGGCATCCGCAGCGGAAGCATAGGTAACTTCAAGGAACTGATCTTCGCCGGGTTTGGACAGGGAATCAAACATGGAGCGCAGCTCGGAGGATTCCTCTTCCATCACAACTGCAACCGGGATGGCGGAAAAACTTTCGCCACTCCCCAGTCCGCCGAATGCAAAATGGAACATCGTTCCAAGCAGAAGTGGAAAAGCGACACACCAGAATACCTGACCTTTATCCCGCAGCAGATTAAGCAGTGTATATTTCATCGTATGAAAAAACATGGTGGTACCTCCTAATCACGAAGTTCTTTTCCGGTAATTTCCAGAAAGACGTCATTTAAGGTCGGAAGTTCGGAATAGACTCTTCCGAAAGACACATTCTGTTCCTGCAGATAGTTCAGAATGTGCGGCAGATTGTGGGAACCGCCGCTGCACAGCACTTTTAAGCAGTGATGTTCAAAGGTCACCTCATAGACGTGCTTTATGTCACGGATCGCTGCAATCTGCGCAGGAAGAAGATCCAGAATATCAATCGAGATGATCTCGCTCTTTTTGATCATTCGTTTTAACTCTTCCGTGGTTCCAATGGCAAGATTTTTGCCTTTGTCCATAATGGCGATCCGGGTACAGATCTGCTCCACCTCCTCCATATAGTGGGAAGTGTAAATGATCGTGGCGCCATTGCGGTTTAACTCCTGGATTCCCTCCAGAATTTTATTGCGGCTCTGTGGGTCAACCGCCACAGTCGGCTCGTCGAGAATGATGAGCTTTGGCTTGTGGGCAATTCCGCACGCGATATTCAGACGGCGCAGCAGACCACCGGAAAGCTTTTTCGGATAAAATTTGCGGAAATCGTTGAGACCGACAAAATCGATGGCATCTTCCACATACTGGCGCCGGAGCGCTTTGTCGCGGATATACAGACCACAGAAATAATCAATGTTTTCATAGACGGTCAATTCCTGAAAGACAGCGACATTTTGCATGACAACGCCGATCTGACGTTTCAGATCGTAGCTGTCCGGCCGCATTTCCCGGCCGAAGACCCGGACGGTTCCCTTGTCAAAGGCAAGCAGTGCAAGGATGCAGTTGATGGTTGTCGTCTTTCCGGAGCCGTTTGGTCCAAGCAGACCGAAGATCTCACCTTCCTCAATTGTGAGATTGAAGTGATCGAGGGCGACGAGCTCCTGATAGCGTTTTACCAGATTTTCTATTTCTACAACAGGTACTGACATAACAAATCCTCCTCGTTTGATGGTAATTACAGTATAGCGGGTGGCGCCCGGCGGTGCCAGTGAGCAGCGTCAGATGTTTGATGTGACAAATGTCATGAATCTCTTATTTTTCAAAAAAGATGTGGCGGCTGTCTTATAATGATGATATGGTTATCATAACGTGTGCGGGAAAGTGGAAGATATCCCGGAAATATGGCGGCATATGTGGACAGGGAGAGGGTAGAATGAAGCGGATTGTGGATAAAGGACTGTTGCTTGCCGGCGGTCTGCTTATGGCGGGACAGTCGGGAAGGCTTGCAGCGCCGGTCATAGCGTTGCTGTTGGCGATGACTGCGGCGGCATATGGCAGCTGTGTGGACAACAGACGATGGCATTGTGTGTGCCTTGCGGGGATGTTTGCGGTCTGCTTTATCCTGCCGGAACTCTGTTTTTTCGTGCCGGTTCTTCTGTATGACTGTGCGGAAAAAAAGGAGATGCGGCTCTGGTTCTTGAGTGTTCCGGGGCTCGCTTTTTTCTATCGGGAACAGATGATCCGGCAGCCCTTTTTGTGGGCGGCGGACGGTATGCTGATCGTGGCTGCGATATTGCTGGCGTGCAGAACGGGCAGAATTCTGTATCTGGAACAGGAGATGATCCGTCTTCGGGATACCAGCACGGAGCTCAATCTCGTGTTACAGGAAAAAAACAAGAACCTGATGGAAAAACAGGATTATGAGATCTACCTTGCGACACTGCGGGAGCGCAACCGCATTGCAAGAGAGATTCATGATAATGTGGGGCATATGCTTTCAAGAAGTATTCTGCAGATGGGAGCACTGATTACGATTCATAAGGAGGAGCCGCTGCACGGACAGCTCGCCGGGGTGGGGGAGACGTTAAATCAGGCGATGAACAGTATCCGTGAGAGCGTGCACGATCTGCACGATGAGTCCATTGATCTGCGGCAGTCCATTGCGGAGGCGACCCGTGAGATGAAGGAGCATTATCAGCTCACGGTCGATTATGATATGTCTCCGGAGATTCCACGCAATGTAAAGTATTGTTTTATCACAGCGGTAAAAGAAGCCATGTCGAATATTGCAAAACACTCCGATGCGGATAAGATCTCCGTGATTTTGCGGGAGCACCCGGCGTTCTATCAGATGACCGTTGAGGACAACGGAACGGCGGGACGAAAGGGACAGAGTGGACCATTGTGGGAGGAAGAGATCGTCCGTATGGACGGAAAGGAAGGGATTGGTCTTTCCAATATGAAGGAGCGCGTGCAGGCACTGGGCGGAACCTTCCGGATTCATACGGAAAAGGGATTTGTGATCTTTATTTCGATTCCCAAGAGGGATAAAATGTAGATACGGTAATGAAGGCTGGGAGAGAGAAAAATGAGAGTTCTGGTGGTTGATGATGATAAGCTGGTGGCAGTATCCCTAAAAACGATTCTGGAAGCTGACGGGGAGATTACGGTCGTGGGTCTGGGAGAGGCGGGAGATGACGCCATCCGGCTCTATCGGGAGCAGCATCCTGATATTCTGCTGATGGATATCCGCATGCAGGGAATGTCCGGATTGGATGCAGCTGAATGCATTTTAAAAGAAGATCAAGCGGCAAAAATTTTGTTTTTGACAACTTTTTCCGATGACGAATACATTGTAAAGGCTCTGAATATGGGAGCAAAGGGGTATCTGCTGAAACAGGACTTTGAGTCGATTGTTCCGGCACTCAAGGCTGTCTACGGCGGGCAGAGCGTATTTGGCGGACAGATTATGGGAAAGATTCCGGTGCTGTTGGCGGGAAAAGGCAGCTTTTCCTATCATGATTACGACATCAGTGAGAAGGATCAGGGCATCATTGAACTGGTGGCGGAGGGTTTAAGCAACCGGGAGATTGCAGAAAAACTGTATTTGAGCGAGGGGACGGTGCGCAATTATATCAGTACCATACTGGATAAACTAAAGTTACGAGACCGCACACAGCTGGCAGTTTTTTATTATAAGAACTGCGGCTGAGCCGGCGGTACAGCAATCGCACAGAATCTGTGCCGACAGACAGCGACATGAAAGAGACGGCAATGCAACAACAGGGAAGATGAGGAAAACAATGATATTTGAGACACATGCACATTATGATGATGAAGTATTTAATGAGGATAGAGGGCAATTATTAGCTGGGCTCCCGGAAAAGGGAATCGGGAGGGTGATTAACGTCGGCGCGTCCATTGAGACGACGAAGACGACGCTCGCGTTGGCGGAGGCGTATGATTACATCTATGCCGCCGTGGGTGTGCATCCGAGCGATATTGACGGGCTGAACGAGGAGACATATTCCTGGCTCAAGGAGCAGACGGCACATCCGAAGACGGTAGCGGTGGGAGAGATCGGTCTGGATTATTACTGGGACAAAGAGCCGGAGGTGCAGGCGGCGCAGCGGGAATGGTTCGTGCGTCAGCTTGCACTTGCCGGGGAGACGGATCTGCCGGTAATTATCCACTCGCGTGACGCGGCGGAGGATACCATGCGGATCTTAAAAGAGACCGGAAGATTCCGGGAACATCCCGGCGTCATTCACTGTTACTCGTACTCGCCGGAGCAGGCAAAAGAGTACGTGAAGATGGGATACTGCATCGGTGTGGGTGGTGTGGTTACCTTTAAAAATGCAAAGAAACTCAGACAGACGGTGGAGCAGGTCTCTCTGGAACACATTCTGTTGGAGACGGACTGCCCGTATATGGCGCCAGAGCCGCACCGGGGAACTCGCAATGATTCCTCCAACCTTTCTTATGTGGCAGCCAGGATTGCGGAGATCAAAGGCGTCTCTGGAGGTGGAGCAGACGACCTGGGAAAATGCCTGCCGTGTATTCGGCGTCCGGTAGGTGTCTGCCCGAATCAGCAGAAGCGGGAATATTCCGGGGTGTCTGCCCAATAGCGCTTCGGGATTAACTGCATCTGCAAACCCGGATTTTTGCGGGATTCTATGGCAACATGATCAAAAAAGGTCAGCCAGAGCTGCCGGAAGGCTTCCTCGTCGGAGGAATACCGGCTGACTTTCTCCAGATCCAGATCTGCGGCATCTGTGAGAACGTAGCTGGAAAGCGCTTTGTGCACCGCGACAGACTGATGTGTGGCGTCATAGATCATAAAGTTCTCGGAGGGAAGACGGTCGGTAAAATGCTCTGCCAGATAGGGAAGGACGTTGTCCTTCGGATGGATCGTGGCAAAGAGAACACCGTTCTCAAGCTCGGAGAAGCGCAGAAATTCGAGATGATGGCAGGCTTCGTGGTTGGTCGCCCGGCAGAGCTCAAAAATCCGGTAGACACACGGTTCACCTAAGGAAAGAAGTACTTTCTGACCGTCTCCGCTTGCGAGTGCGAGGAGGATGGTCTCATAGATGGCGTCTGCCTTGTCCATCTTCCTGCCGGAGGATGGCTCGCCGGACATTGCAGCCTGATAGATCGACTCATAGAACTGCATGCCGAAACGGGACGTGATGGTGCGGATCACTTTGCCGGTCTTATCCGCGGAAGGAGTCACGTGAATATATTCGGAAAAAAGCTCGTAATTCTCCGGTTCTCCGGTGGCAAGCCGGATATTGCGGTGACCAAGCCGGCTTGCGCAGGCGTCATAGACACCGGTAAAGATACCTTCAAGGCTGTCCTCACAGATAAATACATACATGTAAAATACCTCTTTTCTATGTGTAATCAGGGCGGTGGGCTCACAGGGCAAGCCCTGTGTCAAACAGCGACAACTGCTGATAACCGCTGTTGCGGAGCTCCTTCGGAACCTGCGTGTGGTCTGCCATGAGATGAGAGCAGATATAGTCCTCATCAAGCTTCGTGCGGTACATCATCCGGCCGGAACAGGTGATGAAATACAGGGCACGCTTTAGCACAACGCCGATCTTTTTCAGGTCGTCAAATGTAAGCGCGGCATCCCGTCTGGCGGCGACGATCCGCTGGGCGGATTTGTATCCGATTCCGGGGACGCGCAGAAGTGTCTGATAACTGGCGCGGTTGATCTCGACTGGAAATGTGTCGAGATGACGCAATGCCCAGTCACACTTGGGATCCAGATAAATATTAAAATTCGGGCGGTCTTCCGACAGAAGTTCATCCACATGAAAGCGGTAATAGCGCAGCAGCCAGTCTGCCTGGTACAGGCGGTGCTCGCGCAGCAGCGGAGGCCCGCCGGGGAGCACCGGCAGTGACGAATCGCCGTTGACATTGATGAACGCAGAGTAGAAAACGCGCTTCAGATGAAACTTCTCATAGAGTGCCTCGGACACATGCATAATCTGATAGTCGTTCTCCGGGGTGGCACCGATAATCATCTGTGTGCTCTGCCCGGCGGGCACGAACTTCGGCGCTTTGCGGTAGACCATCAGCTCATTCTGGTTCTCCGTGATGCCATTTTGAATCTGGCGCATGGGGGAGAGAATCGTGTGTCTTGATTTGCAGGGAGCAAGCTGCTTCAGCCCGTTTGCCGTGGGAAGCTCAAGATTGATGCTCATGCGGTCTGCAAGAAACCCTGCCTTCTCAATCAGTGCCGGGTCAGTGCCGGGAATCGCTTTTACGTGGATGTAACCGTTGAAGTGATGGACGGTGCGGAGCCGGTAGAGCGTCTGGTAAATGAGATCCATGGTGTAATTCGGACTGATGAGGATGCCGGAGCTTAAGAACAGACCCTCGATATAATTGCGCCGGTAGAATTCCATGGTGAGCGTGCAGATCTCATCCGGGGTAAAGGAGGCGCGGGGGACGTCGGAGTTGCAGTTGTTCTGGCAGTAGGCACAGTTAAAAATACACTCGTTGGTGAACAGGATCTTGAGCAGGGAGATGCATCTTCCGTCTGCAGCAAATGCATGGCACACGCCGGGAGCCAGACAATTCCCCATGTGCCTGCCATCTCCCCTGCGGTCGGCGCCGCTTGAGGTACATGCCACGTCGTACTTCGCGGCATCGGTAAGGATGGCAAGCTTCTCCATGAGGGAGAGATTCTGCTGAATGTTCATGTGAAAGCACCTCCTGACAAAACAAATGTTCGGTTAAAGAATAGCACATATGTTCGACAAAAGCAAGATAAAATCGAATATTTGTTCGAGAAAGATTATGGTTCACTTGGACAGTGGGTATATGGTATAATGTACGTAAGCAATGAGCAGTGCCAGACGTGACAGTCACGAGATATGCCTGCTTGCAGGCTATATATCGCGACTGTTGCGGATGATAGGGCGAATGCCCGTTAGTCCGGGAAATCTATGATTTCCTGGACGAGCACTGCGAAGACGTGACATTTGCAGGAGCGGGCATCGGAGACTTTAGACGGATGATAGGGCGAATGCCCGTCAGTCCGGGAAATCTATGATTTCTTGGACGAGCACTGCGAAGACGTGACTTTTGCCAGAGCGCAGCCGTACAGATAGAAGCCCCCGGACGGGCTTTGGAATGGAGAAAGATGGATACAGATATTTTTGAGCAGTTCCCGGATCGGGAAACATTTGACAAATACTGGAACGAGAATTATCAGCCGGTGACATATGAGGATGTGCGCGAGGCGTTCACCGATTTTGTGAAGTCTGCGGACGGTCACATCTACCTCTCGGATTACGAGGAGAAGGGGCTGATCTCCCGGGAAGATTTTAAGGAAAACCTCTCGCAGGAGGCACAGTTTACATTTGAGGACGGACTGACGGAAGTTTTTTACGATAAGAATCCGGAGCTTTATGAGACGGCGTTTGCGCTCTATGAGGAGTCAAAGCTTACCGGAAAGGGAGATGCATCGGTGGCGCAGACGTTTCACGAGACGTTTCGCGCGCTCTATGCAGAGTTTCTGGACAGACTGTATGATGAGGTGCTGGCAGCATGGCAACATTAGGAATCCCGCAGAATACGATTGCGGTTCTGCAGAAGTATCATTTTAATTTTCAGAAAAAGTTCGGACAGAATTTTCTCATTGATACCCATGTGCTCGAGCGCATTATTGAGGCGGCGGGCATTACGAAGGATGACTTTGTGCTGGAGATCGGACCGGGCATCGGCACGATGACCCAGTATCTGTGTGAAAATGCCAGAGAGGTGACGGCGGTGGAGATCGACCAGAACCTGATCCCGATTCTGGCGGACACGCTTAGCGCTTATGACAATGTGACGGTTATCAATGAGGACATTTTGAAGCTGGATATTGTAAAGCTCGCGGAGGAGAAGAATGCCGGGAAACCGATCAAGGTGGTGGCAAATCTTCCGTATTATATTACCACGCCGATTATCATGGGGCTGTTTGAGAGCCATGTGCCGATTGACAGCATTACGATCATGGTGCAGAAGGAAGTCGCAGACAGGATGCAGGTCGGACCGGGGACGAAGGATTACGGTGCGCTCTCGCTGGCGGTGCAGTATTATGCAAAGCCGGAGATTATCGCAAACGTGCCGCCGAACTGCTTTATGCCGCGGCCGAATGTCGGCAGCGCGGTGATAAGGCTGACGCGTCATGAGACCGTGCCGGTGCAGGTGGAGGATGAAAAGCTGATGTTCCGGCTGATCCGGGCATCTTTTAACCAGAGGCGCAAGACGCTTGCGAACGGTCTGAATAATTCGCCGGAGATTCATCTCTCCAAGGAAGTGATTCAGGAAAGCATTGAGGAGCTTGGCGTGCCGGTGACCATCCGTGGAGAGGCGCTTACATTGGAACAGTTTGCGGCGCTCTCGAATATTATCGGACGCAGAATGAAGCAGCAGGCATAGAGAGAACAGGGGGAAACAGACAATGGATGGACAGCAGAACAATCAGAATGGATGGAATGGGAGCGAGGCGCCAAGAACATACGGTGAAGATACGAAAATGTATCAGAACCGGCAGAACGCGTCGCAGCAGCCGAATTACGGAAATAACCAGAATGCATATCAGCAGCCGAACTACGGAAACGGTCAGAACCCGTATCAGCAGCCGAATTACGGAAATAACCAGAACGCATATCAGCAGCCGAATTACGGAAACGGTCAGAACACATATCAGCAGCCGAATTACGGAAACGGTCAGAACCCGTATCAGCAGCCGAATTACGGAAACTGGCAGGGCAATCCGTATCCGCAGGAGCAGCACGGACCGGTATCCGATGTTCTGTGCAATATTCTCCTGGTGATCTTTATGGCGCAGATTATTATCAATTTTGTGGTATTTGGTGCGACATGGAACGCGATGGCAGGGGAAGGAATAGACGCTTATCTCGACGGATCCGTGAGCCTTGGCAGCCCGGTGCAGATGCTTTCCATGTTTTCCAATCTGCTGTTTGTGGCGATGCTTGTGCTGTTGATTCTGGATATTATAAAAATCAGCAATCAGAAATACAAGATCACCGGTCTGGTGTTGTTTGCGATTTTCTTAAGACCGGGCTATTACATCTGGAGAGCACATGTGCTTAAGAGAAAAATGACGTTTCCGATCATCTATACCATCGCTTACAGCGGAGTGACCGTGGCATACTTTTTCTATTCGTTTTATAAAGTTTTTTCACTGACATTTGGGATTATGCAGAGTCTGAACTAGTGCCGCGGCTTTGTAGGAATGGAAGATCTCCTTGGTTCATATAATAATGGACAAGGAGATTTTTTTATGCGGAAAAAATGGAAATACTATATTGATAGAATGCTTACTTTTGCGCTAATTGGCATATTATTGCCGCTTTTTGTTACGATAATATGTCAGCGTATGCGCCTGGAGGAAGTGATTTACGGCACGTACGACGCGATAACGGAGGCGGCAGAAAGAGAGGGCGGGGAGGAACTGGAAGAACAGCTGCCTTTTATTCTGGCGAAGGAGATCCGTGCGGACGCGGAGGATGCGGCGCTTATGGCGCAGTGCGTGATTGCGCGGACAACACTGTATGATGCCGCGGCGAGAGGGGAGGAACAGCCGGCCACTTTTTCGGAGGAAGAATTAAGGCAGGCGCTGGGGGAAACATATGAAAAGGTCATGGAACGGCTTGAGACGTGCGTGGAGGAGACGAGTGGGCAGGTGCTCTCCTGGAACGGCGGCTATGCGTATGCTGCATATCATGCGATCAGTGCAGGAAGTACGAGAGATATGAGCCGGTCGGCGGAAGCGGCGGTGCCATATCTTCCTGCGGTGGAGTGCCCGGCGGATGTGATGGCGGAGGGCACGCTCTCGGTCATTTATTGTGAGGAAACTGACATTTTAAAGCAGTGCGCGGAGCATTTTGCGGAGGCAGACGTGTCCGCGGTGTCTGAGATCCAGGTTACAGAGCGGGATGCGGCGGGCTATGTACAGCAGGTCATGCTGGGGGAGTATGTCTGCACCGGGGAAGCGTTCCGTGAGGCGATGGGCTGGAATTCCGCGTGTTTTACGATCACGCAGATGGGGGAAAATGTGCGGATCGTGACAAGGGGACTGGGACACGGGTACGGCCTGAGCCAGAATGAGGCGCGCGCGATGGCGCAGGAAGGAACCTCTTACGAGGAGATTTTACAATATTTTTTTCCGGGAACAACGCTTGTGACAGCGGATCAGATAAAATAGGCGGCGCTCTGCATAAACCATCCGTGCAGGGGGAACAATAGGAATAAAAATAAATAATATGGATGGTGAAAAAAATGAGAAAAAGCAGATTTTGGGCATTCCTCGGGCGTAAACAATATGTGATTGCGGGGGCGATTGTGATTGCGGCAGCAGTTGCGACCACGGTAATTTACAGCGATCATGAACAACAGCAGCGCGAACAGCTGGAGGAAGAACTGGCACAGGAAAACACACCGGAGGAAGCCGGACTTGTCGCTGCGACGGAAAGTACGGAACAGACAGCACAGGCATCCGCAGTTATTCCGCCGGAGCAGACCGCGGAGACGGAAAAGCTGGAGCAGAAAGCGGCAGAGACGACAGAGAGTACGGAAGTGGCGCAGGTGGAAAAAGAAGCGGAGAATGAGACCGCAGAGACGGGAGCAGGGGTCAATGCCCTTCATTTTGATCCGGAGGACGGCATGCTCTGGCCGATGGAGGGAAATGTGATCTTAAATTACAGCATGGATTCTACCATATACTTTGCGACGCTGGACCAGTACAAATACAATCCGGCGGTGATTATCGCGGGAGAGGTCAACAATAAGGTATATTCCGTCGCAAAGGGAAAAGTCATCGGTCTCTCCAACAACGAGGAGACTGGCTGTACGATGACGGTCGATCTGGGTGACGGCTACCGCGCGATCTACGGACAGTTAAAGGAGCCGAACTTTGCGGTGGGTGATTATGTGGAATCCGGCCATGTGCTGGGCTACGTGGCAGAGCCGACGAAATATTATTCGGTGGAGGGCAGCAATCTGTATTTTGCGCTGCAAAAAGACGGACAGCCTGTCGATCCGGTAGCATTTTTTCAGAGCTAGTTTGTAAAAGGAAGACACCGGTTCTTGAATATGTTGGATTTCTTCATTATAATGAAACAAGAGATAAGGGAGGAATCGGTACATGGAATTCAAGGAATACAGTAAAGCTGTGATGGCGTGGGTGGACGGAGTGATGCAGAACCGCGGCGCCGATGCCGAGAAAACATTGAAATACTGTGCGGATATCGAACAATATGCAAAACAGACGGGGGATCCAAAGCTTCTGGGGTTTGCCTACTATTATGCGGGCGAGACCTACTATGTGCTCAATGAGGGCGAGCAGCTTCTTAAGACCATTACCAGAGCTATCACCTATCTGGATCAGGCGGAGCAGTGGGACATGGTTGCCAGGGCTTATAATATCCTTGCGATTGCCTTTTTGAACCGTGGAAATACGCCGATTGCGCTGGATTACTATCTGACCGGACTCGGTTATTGTAAAAAATATAAGCTGGCGAATGAAGAAAACGTCATCAACTTGAATCTCGGAACCCTCTATCTGGGCAACGAACAGTGGAATGAGGCGCAGAGATATTTTGAAAAAGTCTCCTCCGATATCAAGGCATATCCGGAGACCCCGAATTATTACGGGCTGATGAGCTGTGTAGCGGTCTGTCTGGGGCGGTGCTTTATGCAGCGGGAACAGAATGAACGCGTGCAGGCACAGATGGATTATCTGGATCAGATCTGCTGGGAGCACATGCAGAAGATCGAGCGGCTCTCGGCGCTGATTTTTAAGGCGGAATATTATCACCACGTGGGAAGAATCACACTCCGTGAGGAATGTATTGAGCAGATCCGCGGACTTGTGGATATGGACATGGCGGTTATGGATATTTTTGATGATGTGTACGGGCTGTGCAGACTGTTGCTGGAGATCGATAAGGAAGACGTCTTCTGGGACATCGTGGCGGTATTGGAAAAATTGACGAAAAATGCCAATATTGCGAATCTACAGCGGAAAATAGTTTCCTTAAAAATCCTCTGCTATCGCAGGAAACAGGACGAGGCGGCTTATCTTGAGGAGGCGGGCCGGTTCTATGAACTGACCGAGGCTCTGGATCGGGAGAACCATTATATGATCGCCAACATGCTCTCTGTGCGCAGATCATTAGAACATGCGAATGAGAAGCGGCGGGAGATGGAGAAAGCGAATGAGCGTCTGCTGGAGAAGTCCGAGACGGATCCGCTGACGCGGCTGGCGAACCGGTTCCGGTTGAATGATTATCTGGAGCGGGCGTTTGAGCGGGCGCGGGATGACCATAGAGCATTTGCGGTAGAGATTCTCGACATCGACTACTTCAAGGAATACAATGATAACTACGGCCATCAGGCGGGAGATGCCTGCATCATGGCGATTGCGGATGAGCTGCGGAAAATGCAGAGCCGCGACACCTTCTGCGCGCGGTACGGCGGGGATGAGTTTATCATTATTTACGAATACAAGACGGAGGACGAGGTTTTTTCCATGGCGGACAGTCTGCGGGAGCGTATTCTTGACAGGCGGATCGAGCATGTGTGTTCGAAGGCGCTTCCGGTTGTCACAATCTCGCAGGGAATCTGTTTTGACGTGGCTCCGGAGGGAAGCCGGAGCTGGGATTTCCTGCATGCGGCGGATATGATGCTCTACGAGGTGAAAAAGCGCAGCCGCAACAATATTTCGCTCGGACATCTGGATGCAAAAGAGGCGAGATACGGAGAAGAGAGGAAACTTTTATAGATTCCGGCATAGAATATACTGTAACGGAAAATCCGCAATCGAGCCTTTTACTTTTACCGAAGCGCAGCAGTATGAAAAAGTACAGATCAAGTAAAGTACGCATCTGTCGATTGCTTTTCATAGGAGTATTGCCCAAAGCCGCGAGCGGATTTGGGTTACATAGACAGAAGTTCGGAGATTTGCGCATTTCTTGACAAAAGAGAGATGCCGTGCTATGATTCAAAATACTGCGCAGTCGGCAGAGGTGGGCACTTTCTGCCGGTGCTGGGCATGCGTCAGAGAATTGGCTCTGGCGTGACAGAAAGGAAAAAGATGGAAACAGTTAGATTTGATGAGTTAGATTTATATCCTCAGGTGTTAAGAGCGATTGCGGATATGGGATTTGAGGAGGCAACGCCGATTCAGAGCCAGGCGATTCCGGTTGTGATGTCGGGCGTGGATGTGATCGGACAGGCACAGACAGGTACCGGTAAGACGGCATCCTTTGGTATTCCGGTGCTTCACAAGGTAGACCCGAACAGCAGAAAGACGCAGGTAATCATTCTCTCTCCGACCAGAGAGCTTGCCATTCAGGTGGCGGACGAGATCCGCAAACTTGCCAAGTATATGCACGGGGTCAAGGTGCTTCCGGTGTATGGCGGCCAGGAGATCGGACGCCAGATCAAGGCGTTAAAAGGCGGTGCGCAGATTATCGTCGGAACGCCGGGACGCGTGATGGATCATCTGCGCCGCAAGACGATCCGCTGTGATGCGATCCACACGGTGGTACTCGATGAGGCGGACGAGATGCTGAACATGGGCTTCCGCGATGACATCGAGACGATTCTTGAGTATATTCCGGCGGAGGGACGTCAGACGATCCTTTTCTCCGCGACGATGCCGAAGCCGATTCTCGATATTACCAGGAAATATCAGCACGATGCGGTCAACATCAAGGTGGTAAAAAAAGAGCTGACGGTTCCGAGCATTGAGCAGTATTACTACGATGTCAAGCGCAGCGACAAGGTAGAAGTCTTAACGCGGCTTCTCGATTACTACAATCCGAAGCTCTCGCTGGTATTCTGCAATACCAAGCGGATGGTGGACGAACTTGCGGAAGAATTAAAGGGACGCGGCTATTTTGCAGAGGGACTGCACGGAGATATGAAGCAGTCGCAGCGTGACCGCGTGATGAAAGGATTCCGCAGCGGCAAGACCGAGATCCTCATTGCGACCGATGTGGCGGCGCGCGGAATCGACGTCGATGATGTGGAGGCCGTTTTCAACTACGACATTCCGCAGGATGACGAATACTATGTGCACCGGATCGGCAGAACGGGACGTGCAGGTCGGACCGGACGCGCTTTTACCTTCGTGAAGGGCAAAGAAGTCTACAAGCTGAAGGATATCATGCGCTACTGCAAGACCAAGATCGTGGCAATGCCGATTCCGTCAACGGATGATGTGGCACAGATCAAGGCAGAGAAGGTCATGGAGGAGATCGGCAGGATCATCGACGAGGAGAACCTGTCGGACATGATCGACATGATCGAGCGCCAGGTGAATGCTTCGGATTACACCGCAATGGATATTGCAGCGGCATTTTTGAAGCAGGCACTCGGCCAGGTCAATCTCGACAACGGCAGCGACGCTGACTACGACTTCGACAATACCGGCGCGGAGGAAGGGATGGTGCGTCTCTTTATCAACATCGGTAAAAAAGACCGCGTCAAGCCGGGAGACATTCTCGGGGCGATCGCCGGGGAGTCCGGCATGCCAGGCAAGCTGGTCGGCGCGATCGACATGTATGACAAGTATACCTTTGTGGAAGTGCCGAGAGAGTACGGCAGAGAAGTCCTCGAGGGAATGAAGAACACCAAGATCAAAGGGCGCTCTGTCAACATGGAGCCGGCAAATCAAAGGTAGATTTAATAAATGGAACGCTATCGGAATCTGGAATTGCCGCAATAAGCATAGACCTCTTTGGGGTGATAAGTAATATTATTAGAAGACCAGAGAGCAAAAAAGTTCCAGAATAAACAGATGGCGGGAAATTCTTTGAAGCAAAATTCACGTATTTCTTCCATGCCGTAGCTGGCATCCCATTCCGTGTCTTGGCCACGTTTGGACACTCCCGGAGTGTGTCCGACAAGCCGCAGACAATGAGCGGACTTTCTGGTGTCCCTAATG
>OGYW01000493.1_pt1 | contig 36931 bp, 36 predicted proteins | sample 1576621 | NCBI WGS metagenome assembly OGYW01 (sample SAMEA3541528, study PRJEB24748) | human gut metagenome | biome: human gut; feature: human-associated habitat; material: faeces | place: China | collected 2012 | reverse complement strand
ATAACATTTTAATACAGAAACGAAAATGAAAGTTTTAAAGTTTGGACTCTGCTGCCTGTACGGGAACTGTTGCAGTGATCAGTGCCACAGTCAGAAACACACTTGCCAGACGCTTTCCTCTTTTGTGTCTTTTTCTGTACATATTTACCTCCATTTTGCAAAAACGTCCCAACATAAAATATGCGGGACGTTCTCTATGCATTCCCAATCATTCAAAAACATCTTCAGACTGCCCGGCTTTTGATCAGAACCGCCACAACCTGCTCATATGTAAATAATACCAGATTTGTCATCCTGCTATGTAAACACTGTTTTCTTATGGTTGAAAATATTCCTTATAATTTATTGATAAACCTCATAAATGCTTCTCTGCCTTCAGCAGTGCATTTATATACGCCGGCATCCTCAAGTACATGAACGAATACATTACCGACTTCTTTTCTGAGAACATCCTGAATGTTGTCTTTATCAAGGTTGTCATATTTCGGAAGGAATTCTGCAACCCACGCTGCATGTTTCTCAATCTTCTCATTGGAAGAAATGTCTTTTCCCTCCAGAATATATTCTGCCAGAAGTTCCAATTCTTCTTTTAATCTTGCCGGAAGTACGGCAAGTCCCATTACTTCGATCAGACCAATATTCTCTTTCTTGATATGGTGATACTCTGCATGCGGATGGTATACACCAAGAGGATGCTCATCAGTAGTAATGTTATTTCTAAGTGTGCCGCGCCGCGCGCGGCGACGCCGGCCGTTACGGAGCGGCCCGCTACCAGAGCGCGCAGCAGCGCGGCGGATACGCGGGCGCAGACCGCTACGGCTCCGCCGAAAGCGGCAACCCGGATGGCCGTGCCCGCAGCCGCAGCGCCTACGGGCCACGCGAACGCAGCGTCTACCCCGCCGGCTACGACCCCGATAGCCAGCCCGGATCTTCCGTAGCCGAGACCCACGGCTTCAGCGTGCGCTCGCAGCAGACCAACGGCATCCGTCGCACCGACGGCACCGTAAGGCTTGCGCGCTCCGGCGGCGGCAGCCGCCCGGGAGTCCAGCCCTCGTCCTATCGCGGCGCCGGCGCGGAACCCGATCAAGATGACGGACAGCAGCCCAGCTACTACCACACCAACCGCTCGCGTCGTGGCGGCAGCGATACCGGTGTGGGCATGCCCCATCCGCGTGGCCGCAACGACTGGTAGGGCGTCCGCTCTCGCCCACCAACCGCCTCTCGACTGCAGCCATCTGCAAGGGCGGGCAAAACATCGAACACCATCTGAAGGGACGTTGGATTTTCCAGCGTCCCTTCTTTGTCACTTTTTTGTCCGTGCGAAGTGGATAATACTAGAACAGACGTTCGTTGAGAACTGCAGTTCGTATACGAGCAAGCAGACAGATCGAACTCAGGGGAGGCATGCATGGATTACAGGGTACCGGTCGCCGTACGCCTGCGCGTCGACACAGATGGAACGGTCCAGCCCAAGACTATCGAATGGCCGGATGGACGAGAATTCGATATCGTTCGCGTGGGTGGTCGCACCCGCACGGTCGATCGCGAGAGCGGTGAGATCGGCTGGTGCTACGAGGTCACCCTCTCGCTCATGAAGCGCGACGAGGCGCGCCGACTCTATCGATTTGGGCCCATCTGGTACGTCTACTGCCACTCGCGCTATAGGTAAGTGGCCATGACCAGCTAATTTGCCGTATTGCCAAATGAAATGGCGCATCTTCGCTAACCAGCGCGGCGATAATATCGACAACGGGCCCGCCTTCGAACCTGGCGTTGCGCCCACCAGCCCCGCGAGAAAAGAACCGACCATGATATCTGACAAGCTCTTCGCCCTGCGCCGCCGCGCCGGCATGAGCCAGCAAGAAGTCGCGGCAGCCATAGGGGTCAGCAGGCAGACCGTTTCCAACTGGGAACAAAACCAAGGCGCCCCCGCCCTCGACAAGGCTGCCGAGCTCGCCCGCCTCTACGGCGTGAGCCTCAACGACCTTGCCAGCGATGAAGTGGACGTGGTGAGCTCCGCCGGAACGCGCGCTCAATCCGACCTCCATGTACTCGAAGCATTCGTTGGAGCCAAAGACGTGACCATCAGCCTTTCGGGTGACGAGGCGACCATCCAGCACGCCGAAATTCTTGAAGCGGGCGGTGGCTGGCTGCGCATCGCCGTCGAACGCTCGACCGCGCTGTTCGGCAACCCCAAAACCAAACGCGAGCATGTCATACGCCTTATCGATTTGGACGATGTCCTGAGCATCACCATGGCGCCAGCTGCGGCGCCATCGGCAAAAACCAGCGAGACGGAAGGAGCCTAAACGATGGAAACCTTCGGTATGATCAGCTTCGCCCTTCTCATCTACCTCATCTGCACCGTGCCCACCAAGAAGGACCTTAAACGTTTTCTAGAATCCGCAAACGGCTCTAGGGCAAACAAGTACAGGGGAGCTCTCAGCAGTCGCATGGGAACGCGGCGCAGCGTCACCCTAGCAGACGCGACCATCGCAACCGAGGGCATCACCCTTACTGGCACGCTGCGCGATGTAGATGATGAGTGGGCGCTCTTTGAGGTCGAGCAAAAGAAGGGCGGCGCGCGTCTCACGGCGGTCCGCCTCGACTCAATAGAATCTTTTGAAGAGAAGTAGGGCTACCCTATTGTTTCGAGCGCATCCTGGGCGCGCTCAGTCATCGTCCGCTTTCTCGCTCCCCTCCTAAACCATGTGCGTAGGTCGTCCAACGTTGATCCGGCAGCATAGACCTTGTGCTTGCGCCCGCTTTTCGCAGTCAGCATGCAGCGGTTGCCGCTATCGCTATCCTCTACGGCAGATATCTTCTTGATGTAGTCGCGACGAAACGCAACGATGCGGGCGTTGCTGATAGACACAAACCAGTCCTCGTCCTCAAGCTCCGTGCCCGTAGCTCCGTGAGCAGCCATCTCGCGTGCGAAACAGAAGCCCAGCTCCCGCTCCTGCCTACCGATCAGCAACACGCCGCGTAGCGGCATACTGAGCATGCAAAGCGGCAAGACAGCCCCCAGCAGGATGAATAGGAACGGAACCATGGCGAGCACGGCGATGCCCACGTTCGCGAAGACAACCATAAAGATAAGGACGAGCGAGAAGACGGCCGCCATGCCGAGAAAGACGATCGTCAACGGCTTGATAGCCGCCCAGCACAGGCTCGCCTTGGTCATGGGAGCCTGAACGGCGTCGGCGACCTCTATCCCCTCTTCGGCCAAACGGATCAGCAAGTTGGAAGAACATACGCCCTCGAGGCTGACGGAGGAGAACTTTCCCTGCTCCGTATAAAGCGCGATCGACACCATCTGCGTATGCAGCGTCGCGGCGGTGATGTGGTCAAACGTGGTGCGCCTGCGCATGCCGACTATATTACGCGCCGAGATCTCCTCGCCATCGACATCGATGCGGGGCATGCTGAAAAGCGCCAACACCGCAAGAGCCGCAAGCGCCAGGCCGTGCCCCAGCCAAACCAGCTGATGGTCCCAGATCCCCAGGGAGAGGCCCTGCCAGATATAAGGGACCAGCATGATGACCTCGAACGCGATGGCGCAACCAGCCATGAGGAGACGGGGAGCCCGAGGCATGCACACCGTGAAGCGCTCGGTGCTTTCATTCGCATCGCCGCGTTCCTTCGCGCCCACGCGTGCGACCCAAGCCGTGACGGGCCCAACGATCAGGACGATCATGGAGACGCGTAAAAATGACTCGAAAAAACCGCCCATGCAAAACCGCCTCGCTGCCGTAGGAGAGTAATTGCAGCAGACTCTACCAGAGCAGCGGGCGAGCCGGCTATGGCTTAAGGGCGCTATTCCACAAACGGATGCGAACGCAGCGCGTTCGATTCGCCTGCGGGGAAAATATTTGTACAGCAATGCGCCGTAGATGGGAGTGATTATGGCCGGTATCACCGCAGCAAGACAGAGCGAGCACCCATGCCTTCGCATGACAACACCGCGCTGACAATCTACCCCTCTCCATCAAGGCGAACGCTCGCAAGGCAGTAGGTACGTTCAGTAAAAACTTGAACGGAGAATAGGACATCAAGTCGCGTGCGATTTGAGGGTTCCCGCACGGGAGCTTCACCCTACGATATACTCCATAGACCCTCGGCAATGGAACAGGACGGGACAACTGATGAAAAAGCCTATCGGCAGTATCAAGATACCGGGCGATGTAGACGTGTGGCCCCATGAGTACCGAACCGCCGTCGCTCTCTCAAGGGCGGGATTCAACGTGACGTTCATCAAGAAGAGCGATGAAGACCGTGAGAAGACGCCCGACCTTCTCATAGATGGGCAGCTCTGGGAGATGAAGGCCCCAAAGGCCTCCAACGCTCGCGCCATCGACCGGAACCTGCGCCGTGCGCTGCGTCAATCGAGGCGCATTATCATCGATTCCCGAAGGATGAAAGACCTGCCCGATGCCACGGTTGAAAGGGAACTTCGAAAGCACGCCCGCGACATGCGCTCCATCGAACGCTTGGTGTTTGTGAACCATCGCGGAGAGGTCATTGACATCAAATGACGAAAATGGGTACTATACAAAATGAAGACGCCCGGACGGTATGTATTTTACCTTTCCCGGGCGTTATTCATGTCTAGCTAAGAAGCCGCACCCACAGGCTTGAAGACCTCCTTTTACGCCGGACGTCAGCCGAAGACCTCTCAATTGACAATTCGAGGCAGAGCTGCCCAACGAACACGAAGAGCAACATAAAAAAGGCCAGAGGTTTAATCTCTCTGGCCCACAATTTTATGTGGTGCCCCCGGGCGGATTCGAACCGTCGACACCCGCTTTAGGAGAGCGGTGCTCTATCCCCTGAGCTACGGAGGCACGTATCAGCTGATTTTAGCACACTCGTCCTCATCTGGAACCGCGATCTCCTTGATCATGGTCTCATCGCCTTGGATAAGATAGGTGTCGCCGCTGCCGCAATTGGGACAGGTGCGCCCATGCTCCACAGTTGGATATTGGCGACCGCATGCCTCGCAGTAGGTGATGGCGGGAATCTCCTCGATGGCGAGCTCCGCCCCGCGCATAAGGTCGTTTTTGTCGCAGGCCCAGCGCCAGCAATCGGAAAGATAGTCGTGCAGGATGCCCGAGACCTCGCCCAGTTGCAACGTCACGCCGGAGACGCGATGGATGTTGTTTTGCGCCGCGACCTCCTCGACGCTCTCGATGATATGAAAGACGATGCCCAGCTCGTGCACGAGCGGCCTCCTTTTTGGCTGAGAGGCGGCCGCGGATGGATAACCGCAACCGCCCTGTGTACTATGCAGCGATCAGCTTTGGCTACTTGCTCTTCTTACCAAAGCGAATCTTGATCTCGCGCTTGAGCGCGTACTTAGCGAGAGTGGGCAGCTTCTTCTCGTACTTCACCATACGGCTTGCATCCGGGTGCTCGCGATGCAGGTGGATAGCATCGAATGCGCACTTGGTGGTGCACAGACCGCAGCCGATGCACTTGTTCTCGTCCACGATGCTTGCGCCGCAGCCAAGGCAGCGAGCGGTCTCCGCACGCACCTGCTCCTCGGTAAAGGTCTCGAGGTACTCGCGGAAGGGCTCGGCCTTCTCGCGGGCGTAATTGTGCACGGCGTCGCCGCGGCTGGCGGTGTCGTAGCTGCCAAACTCGACATCGTCCTTATTGAGCTCACGGTAGGAACGCTGGTTGCGGCCGATGGTGAGGGTGGCGTTCTGCACAAAGCGGTGCAGGGAGACGGCGGCCTCATGGCCGGCAGCGATGGCGTCGATGGCGAACTTGGGACCGGTGTAGACGTCGCCGCCCACGAAGATGTCGGGCTGGGCGGTCTGATAGGTCTTGGGGTCGGCGACGGCGCCCTGGCCGCGGCCGAGCTCCACGGCGGAGCCGGCGAGCAGGTCGCCCCACACGATGGACTGGCCGATGGAGAAGACCACGCGGTCCGCGGAGACGGTGCGGGTCTCGTTCTCGTCATACTGCGGATCGAAGCGGCCCTCATCGTTGAAGACGCGCAGGCAGCGCTTGAAGGTGATCTCGCTCACGCGACCGTCCTCGCCGCAGCGGACCTCGACCGGGCCCCACCCGCAGGAGATGTGCACGCCGTCCTCGTTGGCCTCCATGACCTCCTCGGCGCTGGCGGGCATATCCTCGGAGCTCTCCAGGCAGAACATCTCGACGTGCTCGGAGCCCAGGCGCGCGGCGGTACGGGCGACGTCGATGGCGACGTTGCCTCCGCCCACCACGATGGTGCGGCCATGCATGGGATCCGCGGCGCCGCCATTCTCCTGTTGCTCGGCGACGCAGCGCAGGAAGTCGACCGCCACGGACACGCCCTCGGCGTTCTCGCCAGGGATGCCGGGCAGGCGGCCGCCCTGGCAGCCGATGGCCACGTAGAAGGCCTTGAAGCCCTCCTCGCGCAGCTGGTCCAGCGTGATGTCGCGGCCAACCTCGACGCCGTAGCGGAACTCGGCGCCCATCTCGCGGATGATGTCGACCTCGGCCACGATGACGTCCTTCTCGAGCTTGTAGCTGGGGATACCGTAGGTGAGCATGCCGCCGGGGCGGTTGCTCTTCTCGAACACCACGGGCTTGTAGCCCTTCTCGGCCAGGTAAAAAGCGCAGGACAGGCCGGCGGGACCGGCGCCGATGATCGCGATCTTCTCATCAAAGCCACCGCTGGTGGTGGGGGTCACCACGGGCGGAATATAGCGGGTGTCCGCATCCAGGTCGCGCTGGGCGATGAACTTCTTGACCTCGTCGATCGCGATCGCCTGGTCGACGCGTCCGCGGGTGCAGGCATCCTCGCAACGGCGGTTGCAGATGCGGCCGCAGATGGCGGGCAGCGGGTTCTCGCGCTTGATCAGGGCCAGAGCATCGGTGTAGCGACCCTGGGCGGCGAGCTTGAGGTAGCCCTGGACGGCGATGTGCGCGGGGCAGGCCGTCTTGCAGGGCGCGGTGCCGGTGTCATAGGTCTCGACGCGGTTCTTGTTGCGGTAATCCGGGCTCCACTTCTCCGGGCCCCACTTGACCTCATCCGGAAGCTCCTGCTTGGGATACTCCGGCACCTTGCCGGTGCTCGACGCGCAGAGCTTCTGGCCCAGCTTGACGGCGCCGGCGGGGCAAACCTCGACGCAGCGACCGCACGCGACGCACTTCTCGGTCTCGGTGCGGGCAACATAGGCGGAGCGGGAAAGGTTGGGCGTGTTGAACAGCTGCGAGGTGCGCAGCGCGTAGCACACGTTCACGTTGCAGTTGCAGATAGCGAAGATCTTGTCCTCGCCGTCGATGTTGGTGATCTGGTGCACAAAGCCGTTGTCCTCGGCGCGCTGCAGGATCTCGTAAACTTCGTCGCGCGTGATGTAGCGGCCGCGATCGGTCTCTACGATGTAGTCCGCCATATCGCCCACCGCGATGCACCAATCGCTGGGATCATCGCCGCAGCCCTGGCCCAAGCGGGCACGGCTCATGCGGCAGGAGCAGGGGCTGGCGGCGTACTTGCCCTCGTACTTGTCGAGCCAATGCTCGATATGCTCAACGGACACGGACTGGTTCTCGGTCTCGATAGCCTTCTCGACGGGGATGACGTGCAGGCCGACGCCGCCGCCTCCCAGCGGAACCATAGCGGATGCCTTGGCCAGGGCGTTCTTGGAAGACTGCTCGAAGAACTTGGCCATAACGGGATGCTCGTCCAGCTGGCTCTGGCGCATGTTCATGAACTCGGCGGATCCGGGCACCAGCATGGGCAAAACCCACTGCTTGGTGCGGGTGGAATTCTCCCAGTTGTACTCGAGCAGGCCGATGCAGCTCATCTCGTCCAAAAGCTTCTCAAGCGGTTCGGCATCCATGCCGGTCGCCTTGACGGCCGCCTCAAGCGTATAGGGCTTGCGCATCTTCATCTTCAGCAGCACGTCGGCCATCTCATCGGTCGCGGCGGCGTCGAACGCCCAGTACTCATACGGTAGCAGCTCATCGCGCTTGAGCATACGATTGGTGCAGTGCTCGCACAGCGCGACGATCTTGGGACGAGGGTTTTTTGGCAGCGGCGGAACAAACTCCGCTCCGATATCGTCCTCGCGAAGCGAGATTCCGGGTCCGTTTACGATCATGTGGCTCCCTCTCTAGCGCACCGCATTCGACAGCATGCGATGCACGGTGCTGCACGGCGCGTGCAACGTACAATCCTCAACGCCGGCACGGGGCGCCAACCCCGCGGGGCCCATTCCCCAAAGCCGGTCGGGCTCAAGACGTCTGCGCCACACCACCCTTAGGCCCTGCCGTAACCGTTCATCGGCTGATATTGACGCTTCGTCAAAAATTAATATTGACGGTTTGTCAACAATAATCAAGACTATATCGGCGAGATACCAACAACTTGACGGAGGCGGTACGTGGACCAGCAAGTTTCCCATGAGGAGTCAAGACGTCACGAGCGCCATGCCCACGACGACAGGCGCGAGGAGATTCTCGCGGCGGTTCGGGACGCATGCGCCGAGGAGGGCGTGAGCAGGTTCTCAGTCTCGTCCATCACCAAGCGCGTGGGATGCACCCGCTCGCTCTTCTACCACTACTTCCCCGATAAGGAGGCCGCGCTCAACGCCGCGCTGGACGACATCATCGAGTCCTTTATCGAGCGTCTGCAGGCATGGAACTCCGATCGCGAGCAAGGCGATATCGAAGGCGCCCTGGACGATGCGGTCGCGCTCATGAAGCATATAGTGCTCGACGAGCGCGACCCGTCCAAGTCGCTGGCCACCGGCGGCAACGCGGCGCTCTACACCGCGTTTGTGCACCGCGTGGCGGACCGTACGGCGCGCTATATCTGCGACTCCACCGTGGTCGACTTCGCCCGTTACCACGAGGTACGCATCGACCACGTCTACGAGACCTTTTACGTGCTCATCACCGGCCTGGTCATGTACATCCGCACGCATCCGGACGCGCCGGACGACCTCATCAAGGACATAGTCGCCAGCACGCTCCACATCGAGGGATACACCGAGAAATACAAAGATCGTCGCCCCGAGCGCTAGGCGCATCGCCCACGCTCAAGGCTCGATATATGGACATCGTCTTTGGATCAAAGGGATCGCCTTTCCTCTTCCAAAGACAAAAAGAAGGGAGTTTGTCCATGTTGTTCCAGGTATATGGCGAGACCGCCATGTTCCAGTGGCTGGGTTGGGTCGCGGTATTCGCGTGCCTGATCCTGGTCAACGAGGTCGCGCGCCGCTCTAAGGCCGGAGGCATTTTCTGCTTCCTGGCGCTGCCCGCCGCGCTGACCGTCTATTTCATCAGCATCTACGTGTGCGCCGGCATGGGCATGGAGTGGGCGCTTAACAACCCCACTTACGTGCACATGAACAGTTGGTTCCACTACGCCAAGCTTTACGCCGCCACGGCGGGCTGCATTGGCTTCATGATGCTCAAGTACCGCTGGGGCAAGCTGGGCAAGGCCGAGTGGTTTAAGGCGTTCCCGTTCGCCATCGTCGCCATCAACATCCTGATCGCCGTGGTCTCCGACTTTGAGAGCGCCTTCCGCGCCTTTGGCACCACCTGGGTCTCCTCTGAGGGCGTCACCCTTATGGGCGGTTGGCACAACGTCTTCAACGGCATCGCCGGCCTGATCAACATCTTCTGCATGACCGGCTGGTGGGGCATCTACGTCTCCAAGAAGAAGGACGACATGCTTTGGCCGGATATGACCTGGGTCTTCATCATCGCCTACGACCTGTGGAACTTCTGCTACACCTACAACTGCCTGCCCACCCACGCCTGGTACTGCGGCCTGGCGCTGCTGCTGGCCCCCACCGTGGCCAACTTCTTCTGGAACAAGGGCGGCTGGATCCAGAACCGCGCGAACACCCTTGCCCTGTGGTGCATGTTCGCCCAGGTATTCCCCATGTTCCAGGACTACAGCGTGTTCTCCGTCGACTCCGTCAACAACCCGCAGATCAACCTGGTTGTCTCCGTTATCGCGCTGGTCGCCAACGTCCTCGCCCTGGGCTACATCATCTACCGCTCCAAGAAGCTGGGCGTGAACCCCTACAAGCACGAGGTCTTCCGCGGCACCCGCGACTTCGAGCAGGCGATGGCACGCGCGGAGTAACGCCCGCGGCGATATCCCAACCGCATGTTCGCCCGAGCGCTTGGCATGAGCTGGAGTTACGCCAGGCAAAACGGGTATAGTAACAGGCGGCTCGCAGATTTGCGGGTCGCCTTTTTGTATACCTCGCCTATGGGAGTCACGCATGTCGCAAAACAGAAAGCTGCTGAAGGTATTCAGCCTCATCCAAGTCCTTGTCGCCGTATTCGCCCTGGTACTGGGCTTTGTAACCATCGGCAGCTCCGAAGCTGCGGCGGGCACCACCGTCGACGTCTTTGGCATGCAGCTCGAAGGCGGCATGTGGACCATGCTCTGCGGCGGGCTCTCCATCGCCACCGGCGTTCTTACCTTTATCTCCGCCGCACTGGGCATCCGCGGCGCCAACCGCCCCAGCTCTTTGGGCGGTCATGCCCCGGTGAGCGTTTTTGCCGCGGTCTGCGGCATCGCATCCGTTGTTCTGGCGGTCTCTGGCGGCCTGCTTACCTGGATCGTTACGGCGGCCGCAGCCATTCTGGCAGCTCTTGCCGCCGTTTTCGATGGCCGCGTTCGCAAGGAGCTCGACCGCTAACGCGGCGGAGCGCCCTGGTTGCCATAGAAACTGAAAACGGGAGGCGGTCCATAGGGGCCGCCTCCCGTTTTTATTCCTCGATTCGCAGCGATCCGCCCGCGCGGCGCGCCCCGGAAACCCTCCGCCCGTGCAAAAGTGAAGGTTAATTGCATCGATTCCGGAAAATGTCGAGTAGACCCCCTCTTCACGGCCTGAAAACCCAGAGCGGTTTAATTGCTACCATTTCGATATACAAAAGCTTTCTCGATTTCGATGCGCTTATCCTCCGCTTTTGCGCAGGAGCCGTCGCGATGACCGGAAGAATCCCGCGTGAAAAGCAGGAGCCTGGCCCCAAAGAAACCTCTTCTGAGAGCGATGACATCCTTTACGCCCACGGGTCCTGCTGAAACAGAGGCTCCTTGGCGGGGCGACGGTCGGAATAGGGATCGTAGCCGTCGTCATCTTCGTTCTCCGCACGCACAAACGGATCGCGAGAAGCCGTCTTGCGTTCGCGGCGCAGCTTCTCCTCGAGCGCGCGTTTAATCTCTTCTTCAGAGCTCTTCTTCATGGCGATTCCTTCCGTTTCCTTCGCCACCATTATACGAATCAGACATAGGCCCTCATCGCGCACGCAAGCTTTCTAAAGAAGCATCCGCACCGGCAGCATAGAAAAAGGGAGCCGGGACACAATGCCCCAGCTCCCCTAGCGTCTCTACTTATCTGTCACCCTTATCGATGCCCTTCGGCAGCGCGCTACTCGACTTCGTACGTCACGTTCTCCGCGTCGGCGACAACAAAGTTGTTCTCCGCATCCACGTCCACCGTGACCTCGTCACCCTCGCGCACGCGACCATCGATGATAGCGCGCGCGATCGCGTCGACCACCTCGCGCTGGATCAGGCGCTTGAGCGGACGGGCACCGAACACCGGGTCCAGGCCGCCCACCGCGAGCATCTGCTTGGCCGTCGGGCTGATAACCAGCGTCATGCGCTCCTTAGCAAGGCGACGGCGAACGTCTGCCAGCTGGATGTCCACGATCTTCTCGATCTGGGCCATACCGAGCGGATGGAAGACCACGATGTCGTCGATACGGTTCAGGAACTCGGGCCTGAACGTATGGCTCATGGCCTCGTCCACCTGGCGGCGCATCTCCTCATCATCCCTGCCCGCATACTCGGCGATCGCCGTCGAGCCCACGTTGCTGGTCATGATGATGATCGTGTTCTTGAAGCTCACCTGACGGCCCTGGCCATCGGTCAAGCGACCGTCGTCGAGCACCTGCAACAGCACGTTGAACACGTCCGGATGCGCCTTCTCCATCTCGTCCAGCAAGATGACGGAGTAGGGCCTGCGGCGCACCGCCTCGGTAAGCTGGCCGCCCTCGTCGTAGCCCACGTATCCCGGAGGGGCGCCGATGAGGCGCTGCACGCTGAATTTCTCCATGTACTCGGACATATCGATGCGAACCAGCGCGCGCTCATCGTCAAACAGGCACTCGGCCAGCGCCTTGGCGAGCTCGGTCTTGCCCACGCCGGTGGGGCCGAGGAAGAAGAAGCTGCCGATGGGGCGGTCGGGGTCGGAAAGTCCCGCGCGGCTACGGCGAACGGCGGCGGCTACGGCGGTCACGGCCTCATCCTGGCCGATAACGCGCTTGTGCAGCTCGTCCTCAAGGGTCTTGAGCTTGTCCAGCTCGCCTTGCATCATCTTGGACACGGGCACGCCGGTCCACGCGGACACGACCTCGGCGATCTCGTCGGAAGTCACCTGCTCGTTCAAGCCCTCGCCGGAGGCCTTTTGTGCCTCGAGCGCCGCCTCCGCATCGGCGATCTCGCGCTCGAGCGAAGGAATCACGGAATAGCGCAGCTCACCGGCGCGCTCGAAGTTGCCGTCGCGCGTCGCTCGCTCAAGCTCGCCCTTAGCGTCATCGATATGGCTCTTGAGATCCTGCACGTGGTCGATGGCGTTCTTCTGGTTCAGCCAGCCAGCCTTCTGCACGTTCAGTTTCTCTTGGACCTCGGCGATTTCCTGGCGCAGGGTCTCCAGGCGCTCCTTCGAAGCGTCGTCGGACTCCTTCATGAGGGCCTGCTCCTCGATCTGCATCTGGGTGAGCTGACGGGTGATGGCGTCGATCTCCACCGGCATGGAATCAAGCTCCATGCGCAGGCGGCTTGCGGCCTCGTCCACCAAGTCGATGGCCTTATCGGGCAGGAAGCGGTCGGCGATGTAGCGATCCGAAAGGTCCGCCGCCGCCACCAGGGCGCCGTCCGTGATGTGCACGCCGTGGAAGATCTCGTACTTCTCCTTAAGGCCGCGCAGAATCGAGATGGTGTCCTCCACGGTAGGCTCGCTGACCATAACCTGCTGGAAACGACGGGCCAGCGCGGCGTCCTTCTCGATGTACTTGCGATACTCGTCCAACGTGGTGGCACCAATGGCATGCAGGTCGCCGCGGGCAAGAGCAGGCTTCAAGATGTTGCCGGCGTCCATGGAGCCCTCGGTCGCGCCAGCGCCCACAATAGTATGCAGCTCGTCGATGAACAGGATCACGCGGCCGTCGGACTTCTGCACCTCCTTGAGCACGGCCTTGAGACGGTCCTCGAACTCGCCACGGTACTTGGCGCCGGCCACCAGCGCGCTCATGTCGAGCTCGATGATGTCGCGATCGCGCAGCGTGCTGGGTACGTCGCCGGCGACGATGCGCTGGGCGATACCCTCCACGATGGCGGTCTTGCCCACGCCCGGCTCGCCGATGAGCACGGGGTTGTTCTTGGTACGGCGGCTGAGCACCTGGATGGTGCGACGGATTTCCTCGGTACGGCCAATGACCGGGTCGAGCTTGCCGGCGCGCGCCAAATCGCAGACGTTGCGGCCGTACTGCTCCAGCGCCTCGAACTGCATCTTGTCATCTTCGCTGGTCACGCGATCGTCGCCGCGCAGCTCCGTGTAGACCTCCTCGATGCGGGCGCGCGTCACACCGGCCTGCGACAAAATCTGCCCCGCCTGACCCTTGTCCTCGGCCAGCGCCATAAGCAGGTGTTCGGTCACCACAAAGTTGTCCTCCATCTTGGAGGCGAACTTCTCGGCCTTGTTCAGAACGCGCGTCAGCTCGTTGGATAGCCCGATCTGGGCCTCGCCGCTCACCTTGGGCGCGCTGTCAACAGCCTGCTGCGTCGCGCGAGCAAGTTGCTTGGGATCGGCGCCGATGCGCTCGATAATGACCGAGATGTTGCGCTCGCCGCTGGCCAGCAGCGCGCTCAGCAGGTGGATGGGCTCCACCGCGCCGGCGTTCGCGTCGCCCGCGATACCAATTGCCGTCTGCAGCGCTTCCTTGGAGGTCATCGCCAGCTTGTCGATCCTCATATTCATCACCTCTCCTGGGTTGCGCACGCCAGCGCCCCGGGCTTGCGGCCCTTAGCGCTGTTGCGCGCGAGCCACCCTACGGGGCGGCTCATCGTTTAATCGAGGCTATTGTTTCCGACCAGGCTGGTTTCTAAACACAAATCTAAGTCTCCATATATAAGATTTCTTAAGCGCATATATAACAGAGGTTACTCCGGCATTTGCCGAACCGCCCTATGCCCGGCGTTCCATATCAAGGTCGCGCATGGCTTCCTTCACGCCGTTTTTGACCGCCGCTTTGATGAGGAAGTAACTCACCACAAACGCCAGCACTATGGGGACGATGAGCAGCAGCGCCCATACAAGCACCAACACGGTCTCCGTTACGCCAAAGCCGGACATAAGCTCTCCAATCTTTTGCAGTAGACATACCAGCGGTGTACCCAGAAGAGCGCGCAAGATGTAGCAAAGGGCGCACGGTATCCGCCACGCGCCCCAAAGCTCGGCAAAAGGAAAACAGGATCGCTAACTGCAGTTTTAGCAAGTTTTAGTTTCTTTTAGCAAGTTTTAGCAAACAGCCGCCTCTAATCTAGCGCATGCAGATGTGGACGATAAAATCTGGACGAGAACCCTCAAAACGCGAAAGGGCGCCTGGCATGCAGCCAAGCGCCCTTTGTTGTTCAGTTGCCGCCACCCATAAGGCGGCCCAGCGCATGCAGCGCGCAAGCGCCTACAGCGAGCCGCCGCCCAGAAGGCCGCGCAGCACCTGCTCCGGATTCGCGCTGCCGTCGCGCGGAGCCAAGGCCGTGATGCGCTTCTGCATCTTCAGCTCATGCAGCTCGTCCTGCGCGCGGCGCAGCTGCTCGCGCAGCTTCTCGTTCTCGCGCTCGCGCTCCTCAGCCCGCTCCTTCATATCGAGGATGCGGACCACGCCGGCAAGGTTGATGCCCTCGTCCGTAAGCTGGTTGATAAGCTCCAGGCGCTCGATATCGCTTTGCGAGTACAGGCGGGTGTTGCCGCCCGAGCGCTTGGGATTGACCAGGCCCTTGGACTCGTAGACGCGCAGGGTCTGCGGGTGCATGCCCGTGAGCTCAGCGGCCACACTGATCATATACAGCGGCTTGTCGCGTCCATCTTGGGACATTGTTAACTCCTCACCCTAGGCGTGCTGGCAACTCTTACATCTTAGCGCGGAAACGGTCGACCTTCTCGCGATAGTCGCGCTGGTCGGCTTCCAACAGGGACTCAAGGCTTTCGCGCTCTTGGTCGGAAAGACGCGAGGGCGTCTGCACCACGATCTTGACCAGCAACGCGCCGTTGCGACCGCGATGCTTTACGTCCGGCGCGCCCATATCCTTGAAGCGGAAGGTCTTACCCGTCTGCGTACCCGCCGGAACCTTAAGGCGAACCGTGGCGCCGCCCGGGGTGGGAACGTCCACCTGGCAGCCCAGCGCCGCCTCGTAGATGGAGATGGGCAGGTCCATATTCACGTCTGCACCCTTGCGCTTGAACAGCGGGTGCTCCTCGACGTGCGTGGTAACCACCAGGTCGCCGCGCTCGCCGCCGCCGGTACCGTACTCGCCGCGCCGCTTGTAGCGCAGCTTGCCGCCATCCACCGCGCCGGCGGGCACGGAGACCGTTATGGTCTGCTGTTCGCCGGTGGAAGGAATGCGGTAGGTCACCTTATGCGTCACGCCGCGAAACGCGTCCTCCGCCGTAACGTCCACGGTCAGGGACAGATCGCTGCCCTTGCGGCTGCGCGCACGCGCCCCCGCGGCGCCGCCCATGCCACCCATGCCGCCGCCAAACCCCTGGCCCCAATCAGAGCCGAAGGCGCCCTCGCCACGCAGGATGCTGTCGAAGATATCGCCCCAGCCCGCACCGGCGCCTCCCGTGTAGGTATAGCCGCCGGCGCCGCCGGCACCGGGCATGCCGCCAAACATCAGCAGCTGGTCGTATTCTTTGCGCTTCTTCGCGTCAGACAGGGTCTCGTACGCTTCGCTGATCTCTTTGAACTTCGCCTCGTCGCCGCCCGCATCCGGGTGGTATTTCTGGGCGAGTTTGCGAAACGCCGTCTTGATGTCCTTGTCGGAGGCGTCGCGTGATACGCCGAGGACGTCGTAGAAGTTCTTACCCTGTGGCATCGTCTGCCTCCTTTCTTCAAAACGAAACCAGAGCGCGTCGCCAAGAACCCCAAGTGGGTCCACGACAACGGCTCTGGTCCCGCAAAGGGCTCCGGTCGCGATCAGCTTCCGAAGCCCTGTCTACTTACTCGTTGGCGTCCTGGGCCTCATCGGCCTCGGGCTCCGGCGCGGGGCGCTTCTCGCCACCGTAGGTGACCGTCACCATCGCGGGACGCAGGACCTTGCCGCCCATGCGATAGCCCTTCTGGTACACGTCGTTCACCGTCTCGTCGTACTGGCTGGCGTCCTCAACGCGGCCCACCGCCTGGTGGACGTTGGGATCAAACGCCTCGCCGGCAGGATCAATGACCTCGGCGCCCTCATGCTCCAGCACGCCCATGATCTTGACGCGGACGGCATCCACGCCATCGACAAACTGGCTAAAGCTCTCAGAAAGCTCCTGGGCGCGAGCGTGGTCAAGCGCGCGCTCCATGTCATCGATCGCAGGCAGCAGCGCCATCACAAGCTTCTCGGTCGCGCGGTCGCGCTCCTCGTTGCGCTCGCGGGCGGTGCGGCGACGATAGTTCTCCCAGTCCGCCTGCAGGCGGGCGTGGCGCTCGACGGCGTCCTTCGCCTTTTCTTCGGCGGACGAGGCGGCCTCGGCAGCTTCCTCCAACTCGTGGCGAACCTGCTCCAGCTCTTTGACGGCCTTTTCGTATTTGAACTTAAAGTCGTTCTCGGCAGCCTCTTCACCGGCGCGGATGGCGGCCTCGACCATTTCCTCCTCAGTCATGGCCGGAGCCTCCGCCTCGGCGTCGACAACTTCCTCGACAACCTCGGGCGCTACGGTCTCTTCTTCGGTCTCGGGTGCATCAACTTCCTCAACCGACTCAACAGGGATCTTCACGTCCTTCTCCTTACGCGGGGACATCGTTAGTTGTTGGAATCGTCGTCAACGACCTCGTAGTCGGCATCGACCACGTCGTCGTCAGAGGAGGAACCATCGGCAGCGGAAGCCTGCTGAGCGTCAGCGTAAACCATCTGAGCGAGTTCGTAGGCAACGGACTGCAGGTTGTCGCCAGCGGACTTGATGGCGTCGATATCGGAGCCCTCGAGTGCCTTCTTGGCGTCGGCGATAGCGCTCTCGGCCTTGCTCTTGAGGTCGCCGGAAACCTTGTCGCCCAGCTCGTTCAGAGTCTGCTCGGTGGAGTAGCACAGGGAGTCGGTCTGGTTGCGGGCCTCGACCTCTTCCTTCTGCTTCTTGTCCTCCTCGGCATGGGACTCGGCGTCCTTGACCATGCGATCGACTTCCTCGTCCGAAAGGGCAGTGGAACCGGAAATGGTGATGGACTGCTCCTTGCCGGTGCCCTTGTCCTTAGCGGAGACCTTCACGATGCCGTTGGCGTCGATGTCGAAGGTAACCTCGATCTGAGGCACGCCGCGGCGGGCAGCCGGGATGCCGGAGAGCTGGAACTTGCCCAGGGACTTGTTGTCGCGTGCAAGCTCACGCTCGCCCTGCAGGACGTTGATCTCGACGCTGGTCTGGTTGTCGGCAGCGGTGGAGTAGACCTCGGTCTTGCTGGTGGGGATGGTGGTGTTGCGGTCGATCATCTTGGTCATGATGCCGCCCATGGTCTCAACGCCCAGGGACAGCGGGGTCACGTCGAGCAGCAGGATGCCCTCGACATCGCCGGTGAGAACGCCGCCCTGAACGGCAGCGCCGTTGCAGACGACCTCGTCCGGGTTCACGGACATGTTGGGCTGCTTGCCGATCATGTTCTTGACCAGATCCTGAACGGCGGGCATACGGGTGGAACCGCCGACCAGAATGACCTCGTCCACCTCGTTCAGCGAAACGCCGGCGTCGCGCAGAGCCTTGGTAACGGGCTGCTTGCAGCGCTCGAGCAGGTCGCGGGTGATGCGCTCGAACTCGGCGCGGGTCAGGGTGTAATCAAGGTGCTTGGGGCCGGTGGCGTCAGCGGTGATGAAGGGCAGGTTGATCTGGGCCTGCTGAGCGGAGGAGAGCTCCTTCTTGGCGTTCTCGGCCGCCTCCTTCAAGCGCTGCAGAGCCATGGCATCGCTGCGCAGGTCGATACCGTTGTCCTGCTTGAACTTGTCGGCCATCCAGTCGATGACGCGCTGATCCCAGTCGTCGCCGCCCAGGTGGTTATCGCCGTTGGTAGCGAGAACCTCGAAGACGCCGTCGGCGAGGTCGAGCAGGGACACGTCGAAGGTGCCGCCGCCCAGGTCGAAGACCAAGACCTTCTGCTCCTGGGTCTTCTTGTCCAGGCCGTAGGCCAGAGCGGAGGCGGTGGGCTCGTTGACGATGCGCTTGACGTTGAGGCCAGCGATGCGGCCGGCATCCTTGGTGGCCTGGCGCTGGGCGTCGTTGAAGTAGGCGGGGACGGTGATGACGGCGTCGGTGATGGTCTCGCCCAGATACTTCTCGGCGTCGGCCTTCATCTTGGACAGGATCATCGCGGAGACCTGCTCGGGGGTGTACTCCTTGCCCTCGATCATGACGACGCAACGGCCGTTGGCGCCCTCCTTGACCTCGTAGGGAACGGTCTTCAGCTCGTCCTGGACCTCGGAGAACTTGCGGCCCATGAAACGCTTGATGGAGAACACGGTGTTCTTGGGGTTGGTGACGGCCTGGTTCTTAGCGGCCTTGCCCACGATGCGGTCGCCGTCGGCGCGGAAGCCCACGACGGACGGGGTGGTGCGGTCGCCCTCTGCGTTCACGATGGTAGTGGGGGTGCCGCCCTCCAGGACCGCCATGGCGGAGTTGGTGGTACCGAGGTCGATGCCGAGGATCTTGCTCATAGTAATCATCCCTTCTTGGGGTTGGACCGCGCTCCCCGAGTCGCCGTGAAGCAGCGGTGCCTTTTTCGTTCGGTAGTACTATATCCCCTTAAGTATCGCGATATACAAAATCTAAGTCAATTCATATAAGATTTCTTATTTCGTCCGCCCTAAAGTTACCTTAGTGGACACGCCACGCGCGCTGACCACGGGATTCTCTAGCCGGTGCTCTTGTTTTGGCCACGCCGGCGAGCTTCCGTCATCTTCACATTGCTCCACAATCTTGCAAGCGGGCTTAACAACGCCGCGCTCGGCGCGCCCGCTGAAATCGCGCTCCGGTTGGACTTGCACGTCCGCTGAAATCGCGCTCCGGTTGCGCCCGTTTGCTGAAAATGCGGTTCAGTTGGACTTGGCGCTGCTGGAAATGACCTCCAGTTGGAGTTGGGCGCTTAGGCACAACAGATCTCTCCAGGGAAACTGCAGGTAATGGCGGCGCAGCCACAATCTCCTCGCTGGCGCAACTCCAACTGAAGGCTGTTTTCAGCAGTCGAGTGCGCACGAAGGCATTTTTCAGCAGAGCGCAAGTTCAACTGAAGGCAAAAAAACAGCAACCGCATCACGCCGAGCCATGTAGGCACCTCAAAGCCATCCCTCAAGCAATCAGCCGCTGCCCAAACCGGTGCCGCTCTTTATTAAAGATACTTTTCCTAGGAATGCATCCCAATTATTAGAAGTGAGAGTATGGGCGCAGGCAAGCCCTCTACCTGCATGTTTTCAACCCATAGCAAAAGTGATCTCTAGTAAGCCTTAGCTGACTCGGTGAACGGTATGAAGAAGCTCACCGCGAGGACTTGCAAACCCCTTTACTCGCGGTATATTTGACCCGACCGACCGATGCCTATCGCCTAAGCGCATCGGACTATAGAGAGGAAACTACCATGGCTCATCCCGTAATTGATGCCGACGAGTGCATCGCTTGTGGCGTTTGCGTTGACGCTTGCCCCGCTGGTGTTCTGGAGCTCAACGACGTCGCTACCGTCGCTGACGAGGATTCCTGCGTTGCCTGCGGCGCCTGCCAGGACGCTTGCCCCGCTGGCGCGATCACCGAGATCGTCGACGAGTAACATCGTCCGCGCACCCGCGTGCTAAAGAGAACCCGGCTCGAAGCGGATAATCCGCCGAGCCGGGTTTTTTTGTTGCACCCCTAGACAACGAAGCCCAACGAAGCCGCAGCGGGATACTGCAGGCAGCTCCGGCGAAGCGGCCCCACGGGCTTACCCGCCGGATCCCTCCGCCATCGCATGAAGCCCCGCCGCGACATCGGGCTCAACGCCGCGCCGCTACGCCAAATCATCCTCATAGGGCATGACCTCTGCCAGGTAGCCCTTCTCTGCCAGCGCCGCCTCTATCTCGTCCAACTCCTCTTCAGAATCCGCCACGATGCGGTGGAAATGATAGCCGCTGGTAACGGTCATAAGAGGAAAGCTCTTGCCCGTCTCGATACCCTTGATATAGCGGGCGACGTCGCGCCGGTTGCGCACGTCCAGATCCGCGGTGATCTTGCCGTAAACGCGGTGGTTGACCATCACGTTGGTGACCGCGCCGCCCAAGTCGACAATGGTATTGAGCTCGTCCTCCACATCGTCCACCGTGTGATGCACCTTCACCAGGCGCGTGGGCAGCTCGGCGACCGCGCCCTCGCGCAGAACGTAGCCGCGCGCCGTGGCGACCACGTCATGGCCGTTGGCGCGCAGCAAGGCGATGTCTTGGACGATGACCTGCCGGCTCACGCCCAGGGCCCGCGCCAGCGCGCTGCCGGAGACGGGCGAGGCGGCACGCTGCAGCTCGCCCATAAGCTCGAGTCTGCGTTCGCGACCTTTCATCACTTGTCCTCACCCGCGTGCGGCGCGATATCGGCAGCGCTCGCCGCCACGCCTTCGTCCTCGATCATGCGCAGGTGCTTGAGAGACAGATCCAAAATGCCGGCCGAATGCGTAAGCGCGCCGGAAGAGATCACGTCGACGCCCAGGTCCGCCAGCTCGCGGATGCTACCCAGGTCCACGTTGCCGGACGCCTCCACCACGGCGCGCCCGTCGATAAGCGCGATCGCCCGAGCCATGTGGTCGCGGTCCATGTTGTCCAGCATGATGATGTCCGCGCCGGCGTCCACGGCCTCGCGCACCATGTCGAGCGTCTCGCACTCCACCTCGATTGTGCACGTAAACGACGCATGGGCGCGCGCCGCCGCGACCGCCTGCGCAATGCCGCCCGCCGCGTCGATGTGGTTGTCCTTGAGCATGACCGCGCTCGAAAGGTTGTAGCGATGGTTGGCGCCGCCGCCCAGGCGCACGGCCTCCTTCTCGAAGATGCGCATGCCGGGCGTGGTCTTGCGCGTGTCTGCCAGCACGGTCTTGGTGCCCGCCAGCGCGTCCGCCATGCGACGCGTGTAGGTGGCGATGCCGCTCATGCGCTGCAGGTAGTTCAGCGCCACGCGCTCGCCGGACAGCAGCACGCGCGCGTCGCCATAGACCATGGCGAGCAGCTGGCCGTTCTCGACGCGCTCGCCGTCTTGCACGCGGGCATCCACGCGCGTCGAGGGGTCGAGCAGCGTAAACGCGCGCTCAAATACGCCCAGGCCGGCAATAACGCCGTCCGCCTTGGCAATCAGCTGCACTTGCGCCTCGCGACGGGCGGGGCACACGGACATGGTGCTGATGTCCTCGCTGGTAATGTCCTCTTGCAGGGCGCGGCGAATGTACTCGTCCGCCACAAGGTTCATGGTGATGGGGTTCATGGGTCCTCCTAGTGGGCCTTGGATTATTTGGACGAGGATTCGCCACGCACCGGACTCGCGGGATCAGATGCGTTGGGCGCGGAACTCGCGGGCGCCGCGCACAGGCGGTCGATCGATGCGTCGATGCCGGTTGCGCGGTGCGCCCCGTCTAGCGCCGGCTCCCCCGTAGCCTCAACTTCAAGCGAGCGGCCCGTGGCGATGTTGTACGCCGCGCGGCGCGCGAACACCAGAGCCTCCAGCAGGCTGTTGCTTGCAAGGCGATTGCGTCCATGGACGCCGTTGCAGCTGGTCTCGCCCGCGGCGTACAGGCGGGGCATAGAAGTTGCGGAATCGCGGTCCACCCGCACGCCGCCCATGAAGTAATGCTGCGTGGGCACCACGGGGATGGGCTCGTCCAAAATATCGCGGCCCTCTTCCAAGCAGCGCTGGCGAATGTTCACAAAGTGCTCGCGCACCACCGCAGGGTCCACGGGGGCGAAGCTCAGCCACTCGTGCTCCGAGCCGTCTGCGCGCATCTGCTCGCGAATGGCAGCGGCCACCACGTCGCGTGGCTGGAGCTCGTCGACAAAGCGCTCGCCGGCCTGGTTGAGCAGCACCGCGCCCTCGCCGCGGCAGCTCTCAGAGATAAGAAACGTGCGCCCCGGTCGCTGCGAATACAGGCCGGTGGGGTGAATCTGCACGTAGTCCAAATGCTCCGTCTCAAGGCCATACTTGGTCGCCAGATACACCGCGTCGCCCGTGAGCTGGGGAAAGTTGGTGGAATGCTGGTAGACGCCGCCAATGCCGCCCGTCGCCAGCAGCGTGGCGCCCGCATGGATCTCAAAGGCGGGGGCGGGGAAGTCGCGGGCCGCGGGGTCGCCGGCCGCGGGGTCGCCGGCAGCGGGGGCGGTCGCGTCCTCTGGCATAAGCTCGTCGATGGTCCGGACGGATTGCTCCTCCGTCACCGGGCAGGCCACAACGCCGCGGCACTCTCCCTCCTCGACCAGCAGATCGATCATGGCCGTGTGGTCCAGAATCTCCACGTTGGGCAGTTGCTGCACGCGCTCTAGCAGCTTGGACGTAATCGCCTTGCCCGTAACGTCCCTGTAAAAGGCGATGCGCGGACGGGCATGCGCGCCCTCGCGGGTAAACGCCAGCGAGCCATCCGCCTCGCGATTGAACTCCACGCCCAACGCCACCAGGTCGTTGATGACCGAACGGCTGGAGCGAATCATAATGTCCACGCTCTCGCGACGGTTCTCGAAATGCCCCGCGCGCATGGTGTCCTCAAAAAAAGAATCGCAGTCATCGCCCTCCGGCAGCACGCAGATGCCGCCCTGGGCAAGCATGGAGTCGCACTCGTCCAGCTCTCCCTTTGAAAGCATGACCACGCGCGAGGTGGCGGGCAGGTTCAGCGCGGCATACAGGCCGGCCACGCCGCAGCCCACAATGACAACATCACAGTCCATCTGCTCCCCTTTCTAGCGGGCCGCGTACTCAAGCATGCGGTCGAGCGTCAGCTTTGCCTGGGGCGCTGCGGCGGGGTCGACCGCGACCTCGCCCAAACCCGTCTCCAGGCACGCCGCCACCTTTTCCAGGGTGACCATGTCCATATCGCGGCAGGTGGGAGGCGTGTGAGTGAAATAGAAGCGCTTGGAGGGACAGCGTCGCTGCAGCTCATAGAGGACGCCGCGAACCGTGACCACGATGAACTCGTCCGCGTCGCTCGCCTCCGCGGCCGCGATGATGCCGGAGGTCGCGCCTATGTAGTCGGCCTCCGCCAGGACCTGCTCGGTGCATTCGGGATGCGCCAGCACTCGCGCGGCGGGATGCTGGGCCTTGAGCTCTCGAAGCTCGTCCAAAGACACCTCTTCATGGCGAGGGCAGCAGCCCTGGTTGAGGATGATGTGCTTGTCCGGAACCTGCTCGGCCACATAGCGGCCCAGGTTGCGGTCGGGAATAAACAACACGTGATGCTGCGGCAGCTCGGAGACAATCTTGACGGCGTTGGACGAGGTCACGCAGACGTCGCTCCAAGATTTGACTTCTACCGTTGAGTTGACGTAGCAGGCGACCGCGAGGTCGTCGCCGTATCGCTCGCGCGCAGCCTCCACCGTTTCGCGCTTGACCATGTGAGCCATGGGACAGTCCGCCGCGGGCTCGGGCAGCAGCACGGTCTTGGACGGATTGAGCAGCTTGGCGCTCTCGCCCATAAACTCCACGCCGCACAGCACAATGGTCTGCTGCGGCAGGCTGACGGCGAGCTTGGCCAGGTAAAACGAGTCGCCCACGTAATCTGCCGCTGCCTGGACCTCCGGCGCCACGTAATAGTGCGCCAGGATCACGGCGTCGCGATCCTGCTTAAGCCGGGCGATGCGCTCAAGCAGATTCTGTGCATCGGCATCCTTAGCGAGATCGCCATTCAATTGTCGATTCATTAGTGTCTCCCCCTGTTTGACGCGCCCGTGCGGACGCGCTCTCAATCGTTGGGGAAAGTATGGCACCAGACCATACACCTGACAAGACAGGTGTAAAGACTGTTAACGTTTCATACACATGGGGAGCCACCGACCCGCGGCGCGGACGGTCTCGCCCAGAACATAGCGCAAACTTGCCGCGAGGCGGCCGGGAGCGAATCTCTAGTACGGAGCGGCGGCGGGACGAATCTGCTTGAGATACGCCCACATGCGCTGCTTGGCCGCGCGATCCGCAAGCGCCGCCTCGAATCCGTCGAGCGCCAGCACGCGGCGACCCAGCACGGGGGCCACCAGACCCGGCATAAGCATCGCCGTGTTAAAGTCCTCGATAGCGGCAAGGGCGTCCGCGTACGCCTCGCGCATAAGCGCCGTCGCGGCATCGTCCAGCAAAATCACGGCCTCCGGATCGAACGCCTCTACGGCCTCGCGGAAAAACTCAACCGAAAGCGGGCCGCCCAAGACGCCGGCAGACGCATCCGCCCCCTCACCATACACGGCGGCCATACCGCAGAAATCCTCGGGCGCAAACCCCACCGCGGAAAGGGCGGAGCGCAACGCGTTGCCGTCAGCGCCCGCCAAGAGCTCGCCGCCCGCGATCTCCGCCGCGTTAAGATCGCCCTTTACCAGCAAAACGGGCGAAAACCCGTTGCCCACGGCGCGCAGGCCGCGCGACACCAGAGACTCAAGCTCCTGGTTCGCTTGATTATGCAGGGCGGATTTGCGATCGGCGGTAGAGATGTTCATGGGATTCCCTCTTTCTCTTATGCCGCACCATTCTACCGCGCAGACGGCGTCTCGCAATGTCGGTAACCTTGTCACACAAACCGTTGCAAGCATTGGCGCAACTTGGGTATAACGCTTGTCGATGAGATAAACCACCGCGCGCCGTAGCGTCGCGGGCACGCCAATAGGAGGAACCATGGCAAACATCACCGAGGTCACCATGGCCAATTTTAACGATCTGCTGAACGAGGACGCCCCCGTCCTGGTCGACTTCTGGGCACCGTGGTGCGGCCCCTGCCGTACGCTCTCCCCCATCGTCGACGAGATCGCCGATGACCTTGCCGGCCAGATCAAGGTCGCCAAGTGCAACGTGGACGAGAACCAGGATATCGCCATGAAGTACGGCGTCATGTCCATCCCCACCCTGGTTCTGCTCAAGGGTGGTCAGGAAATCGCCCGCACCGTGGGCGCCATGCCCAAAGCCAAGCTCATGGCGGAGCTGCAGGCGCACCTGTAAACCCCGCCCCGCCCGCGAGGGCAAACCAACAGCCCCCTTCCGCCCCGGCGCCCTCCCCTTCTGGCGCCGGGGTTTCTTTTTGCCCCGACTGTCCAATAACAACACGCATGAAGACAGGCGCAGCCATCCCGCTGCGCAGTTCTTGAGGATAATTGCATCAATTTTAAAAAGTGCTGAGTAGACCCCAGTGGCCTAACGCCGCTACCTCGAATTTCGATATGTTATTGATTTGGTATACAAAACAAATCTCAAAAGTCGTGCAATTATCCGTAAGAACCGTGAAAGCCCCGCCGTAGTACACTGAACCAACAGCGACACAACCGTCCGTTTTTTGGACCTACCCCAGGAGGAAGCCATGCATGACGTGGGAATGAACATGAGCCAGCTCGCCATGAGCGTCAAGCAGGTCGACGACACCATCCAGCTTGCCCATGAATGGAGTCACCAGCTGCTGCACGCCACCGAGAACTTCGACATGGAACGCATCGGCGCCAAACTCGAAGCCGCCATGGCCGCCCTGCACGAAGCCCACGATGCACTCGAGGGCTACGAGGACGCCATAGAGGCCGACCACAACTCCGTTGGCTCCGTAAAGCTGGTGTAGGCGGTGGCCACCACCCCGGGCGCAGCCGCCGAGCTCGCCCGCTTCTCCATCGCCGTTCCGGAGGACCTGCTCCGCGCGTTCGACGAGCAGATCAAGCGCCGCGGCGACAACGCCAACCGCTCGGAGGCTATCCGCGACCTCATCCGCGCCTCGCTGGTCGAGGATGCGCAACGCACGCCAGACGCGCAGGTCATAGGTTCGCTCACCATGATCTACGATCACCACACCGGCGACCTCACCCGTCGTTTGGACGAGGTCCAGCACGACTACACGGACGAGATAGTCTCGACCATGCACGTGCACCTGGACCACCACAACTGCCTTGAGATTCTCGCCCTCAAGGGCCGCGGCGAGCGCGTCTACGAGCTCGCCGACAAGCTACTGGGCCTGCGCGGCGTCTCCCATGGCGAGCTCACCTGCGCGGCGACCGACTCCAGCCTCGAGCTGTAGCGGCATCCGTCGCGCAACGCCCGCTGCGGCGCAGCCCGCACCGCGCCGCGCCGCGCGACGGCACCCCAAAAGTTAGGAACATGTATGACCGACGCCCTCATCCATATCACCGGCATTGTCCAGGGAGTCGGCATGCGTCCCTTTGTCTTTCGCGAGGCCGTTGCCAACCGCATATCCGGCTGGGTGCTCAACGCCGGCGACGGCGTACACATCGAGGCTCATGGCGCGGACGAGGATATGCGCAAGTTCGTGCGCGCGCTTTCCGCCCACGCGCCCGCCGCATCCCGCATCGAGCGCGTGGCGGTAACCCCGCTCGAGAACCATCCGCCCCGCAACGGCGACGCGGCCTCCGCCCCTGGCGCGCCTGCGTTCATCATCCGCACGTCAGAGGACAAAACCGCCCACACCACGCTGGTCTCGCCCGACATCGCCACCTGCCCGGACTGCGTCCGCGAGCTCTTCGACCCCACAGACCGGCGCTACCACTACCCCTTCATCAACTGCACCAACTGCGGACCGCGCTTCACCATCATCCGCGACCTGCCCTATGACCGCGCCATGACCTCCATGGACCGCTTCCCCATGTGCCCCGCCTGCGCCGCCGAATACGCCGATCCGCTCGACCGGCGTTTCCACGCCCAGCCGGACGCCTGCTTTGAGTGCGGCCCGCACATCACGTGGCGCGAGCGCGATCCTCAGCCCGGCACCGCGCCCGACGCCGGGCCAGTCCCCGCCATTGGGCGCACCCGCCAAGAAAGCGACGCCATCATCGAGCGCTGCCGCGAACTCATCGCCGCAGGGAACATCGTCGCCATCAAGGGCTTGGGCGGCTTTCACCTCGCCTGCGACGCCGCCAATCAGGCCGCGGTGCTCGAACTCCGCCGCCGCAAGCGCCGCTCCAACAAGCCGCTCGCCATCATGGTGCGCGACATCGACCGCGCCCGCGCCCTTTGCCATGTGGACGAGGACGAGCAGCAGCTGCTCACAGGATCGGTACGGCCCATCGTCCTGCTGCGACGCCGCAAGTCCGCGCCCGGCGCCCGCCCGGCAACCGCGCCCGCAGTCGCGTCGGCGGTCGCGTTCGACCTGCCGGAGCTGGGCGTCATGCTACCCTATACGCCCCTGCAGCACCTGCTGCTGGCGGCCTGCGAGAAAACCGGCGTCACCGCGCTAGTCATGACCAGCGGCAACGTCAGCGAAGAACCCATCGAAACAGACGACGAGCTTGCCTGGGAGCACCTGGTCGCCGCCGGCATCGCCGACGCCCTGCTGGGCAACGACCGCGACATCCTCTCGCGCTACGACGACTCCGTGGTGTGCATCGTCGACGGTACCGCCATGCCCGTGCGCCGCGCCCGCGGGTACGCTCCGCAGCCCCTTCCGCTGCCCGTACGCCCATTGCCGCCCGCCACCCAAAACGCCCCCATCGCGCAGGACGCCTGCATCCTGGCGTGCGGAAGCGAGCAGAAGGCCACGCTCGCCCTCACGCGCGAGAACGCGGACGGCTCGGCCAGCTGCTTCTTGTCCCAGCATATCGGCGACATAGAGAACGCCGAAACCCTCGACGCGTGGCACGCCGCGCGCGAGCGCCTCACCGGCCTCTTCGACCTGCGGCAAACCACCATCGCGTGCGACCTGCACCCCACCTACCTTTCAAGTCAGTGGGCGCGCCAGCAGGCAGCGCAGCACCAAGCCCCGCTCGTAGAAGTCCAGCACCACCACGCCCACATCGCCGCCGTCATGGCCGAGCACTCCCGCCGCGACCGCATCCTGGGTCTGGCGTTCGACGGTACCGGCGCGGGCACGGACGGCACCGTGTGGGGCGGCGAGTTGCTGCTCTGCGACCTTGGCGGCTACGCTCGGGCGGGATCGCTCGCGCCGTGGCGCCTGCCGGGCGCGGCGGCATCGGTGCGTGACGCCCGCAGAAACGCCCTGTCCCTCCTTTACGCTGCCGACTTGCTGGACCACCCCGGCGCGACGACAGCGCTCGGCAAACTTGATCCAACGATGCGCGAGGTCACGCTGCAGATGGTCGAGCGCGGCATCAACAGCCCGCTCACCAGCAGCATGGGCCGCCTCTTCGACGCCGCCTCGGCCCTGCTGGGCATCTGCGGCACCGCCACCTACGAGGGAGAACCCGCGATCCTCTTGGAGACCGCCGCATGGCGCGCCCACGACCGCAACGCGCCCGCCATCGACCTGCCCTCCTTCGCGCTGTCCTGTCAAGGCCCCGCAGAACCAGACTTCCAGACCCGCTCGCATATGGCGCGCGTGGACGAGGAGCTTCCGAAGCGCCGCCTGACGCTCGATCCCGCACCTGCGCTGCAAGGCGTTCTCGATGGACTTCATGCCGGCGCGCCTACGGATGCGTTGGCCTTAGCGTTCCACCAATCCGTCGCCCGCTCTGTTTGCGCCGCCGCGGAAGACATCTGCCGCGATGCCGGCATCCATACCGTCGCCCTCTCCGGCGGCGTCTTCATGAATCGCCTGCTGCTGCAGCTTATCCGCGACGGCCTTGAGGACGAGGACCTCGAAGTCCTTATCCCGCGCAGCGTCCCCGTCAACGATGGGTGCATCGCTTACGGGCAAGCAGCGGTCGCTCGGCAGCGCTTGAGCCTGGCCTAAACCAGCTGCTCGGCAGTTCCGTCTACGACGATCAAGTCCGCAGCACCCTCGCCCGCAACAATAGCCCCGTCCGCAGCACCCTCGCCCGCAGCGGCAACCTCGTCCGCAGACGGAATCGAAGCGGCAGCGCCCGGGCGCGAGACAGCGATCGACGCCGCGCATGCAGCCGTAGCCATTGCCGCAAGTGCGCTGCCGCCCAACGCGATTCCCGCCAAGAAATAACCCGTGAACGTGTCGCCAGCTGCCGTGGTGTCCACCGCCTTGCAAGGACATGCCGGCACGTGCGTGCACGCGGCGCCGTCAATAAGATAGGCTCCCTGCGCCCCCAGCGTCATGACGACGCACGTGGAGCGGAAGCGCTCGCCCAACGCGCGGGCCACCGCCGCCCAATCACCCGCGGTCGCGTCAGCCCCCGTGGTCGCGGTGGCCTCTCCAGCATCGATATCGGCACTGTCCACAGAAGCGGCGCCCAGCGCTTTGAGCAGCTGCATCGCTTCGATTTCGTTCACCAGCAGGTAGTCGACCTTATCCAAAGGCAGGTCCATAATCGACGCATCGAAGGGCGAGGGATTGAGCGCGACCTGCATGCCGCGGTCCGCCGCCTGGTCGATAACCTCGTCCACCAAATTAACCTCGTTTTGCAGCACCACCATGTCGCCGGGCCCATAAAACGCCAGCGAGCGGCGAACCAGCTCGGGCGTCACACGGCGGTTGGCGCCACCGTATAAGATGATGCAGTTGTCGCCCGCGTCATCATTTTGGATAACGGCGAGCCCAGTGCGCTCGTCCTCAAGCACCTGCACGCGCGCCACATCAACGCCCGCCGCCTCAAGCTCGCCCAGCAAAAACGCGCCGTCCGCTCCCACGCAGCCGGCAAACGCTACGTCCAGGCGCCCCGACGCGGCGCGCGCGAGCGCTATCGCCTGGTTAAGCCCCTTGCCGCCGGCGCAACGAACCACGCTGGTCGCCGCCAGCGTCTCGCCGCGCGCAACCATATGAGGCACGCGATACGTGTCGTCGATGTTTGCAGATCCAAAGCACAAGATGCTCATGATGCCTCCCGGGCGCTGCGGCCAGCGCAATCTATGGTCGCTTGGATGGGGTTTCTCTTTGGGATTATCGCACGGGCGGGGACGCCGCGGGCTGCATTTGCACGGCAGCGAAGCGCGGCAAGGGGCCTGGAGCGGCGCCTTCTGTCCCAAGCCGGGCGCTAGGCCATACACCCCAAGCCGCCGCGCAGGCATCCAAAAAGCCGTTAGCGAACCGCTTGGAGCAAGTTGCCCAGGACCTTCTGGAATCCCAGCGCGTCCACCAGGCTCAAAACCAACGCATTAGACGGTGTCGCATTCCCCGAGGCCTTCGCGACGCCAGCATCCGCGCCATCGCCCGCAGCGACAAGCCGCGTCTCGCCACGGTCGTCCTGGCCCAAGCCAATCTCAACAACGCCGCGCACTCCTTGAAACAGGTCGGGCGCGAGCACGTAGAGTAGCGGCACCGCATCGTGCACCACGCACACGCCATGCGGCCACGCGGCGGGATCGCCCTTGTAAAAGGACAGCATACGAGCCAGTGCGCAAAGGCGTTCGCTATCGCCATCGCGCATCGATGTCAGCTGCTCTGCGGACAGCCCGCTTCTGAGCGTGACGTCCAGCCCGCACATCACCACGGGCACGCCCGACGCAAAGACCATGTGCGCCGCCTCAGGATCCGCCCAAATGTTGTACTCCGCCCGCGGGGTCACATTGTCGCCGCAGGTAGACCCACCCATAATGACCACGTCTTGAATGCGGGCAGCGTCATCTGGAAACGCGCGCAACAGCAGGGCGATGTTGGCGAGCGGCCCCGTGGCCACCAGCCTCATGCGGCGCGCGGGCGCCAGCGAGCAAATGGCCTTGTGCATTGCCAGCACTGCAGAATCGTTGGCAAGAGCTCGGTCGCCCGCGGGGATCTCGACCTCGCCCAGGCCGTTCGCCCCGTGCACGTGGGCGGCATCGCACGCGGCGCGCACCAAGGGGCGGTTCGCCCCGCGGGCAACCGGCACGTGCGGAAGCGCCCAATAAGAGGCTAGTGCCAGCAGATTCGCCGTCGTCACGTCAAGCGGCATGTTGCCCGCAACGCTCGAAAGCCCATGCAGGCGCACGCGCCCCCGCTCAACCGCGCCGGAAAGGGCGGCCAGCATCACGGCGTCATCGATGCCGGGGTCGCAGTCAACCCACACATCGCTTACAACATAATCTTCCCAGGTCATGGCACCCCTCTTCTTCTGCGGCGAGCGCACCCGCGCGCTCTTGCGTTCCGCACCCATCATACCCACGCCAGCCGGCGGCGCGTGTCAGCCAGCGGCGCGTGTCAGCCAGCGGCGCGTGTCAAAAAAGCCTTTAGTGTGGAGGTTAGGACAAATAGTGCCTTAGTGCGGTCCGGAGAGGTCTCGAAGCGAATTCATTATGCATCAAGCCCCACCGTCCAAGCCATCTACCTCGACCGATACAAATACCGTATTCATAAGGTACCCATCTATCACCCTTTTTCACCACACTAACGTACTATTTGACACAATCCGAACCGCACTAAGCGATTATTTGTCCGAGCCTCCACACTAAGCGATTATTTGGCACACCCTCCATTTCGCAGCAAGGCGCTATTTGGCTCGGAGCCCGCTTGGGGCGGCCCGCCCCTCTCGCTCGGCCCCCACTCCCCAGGACCACCCCCGCACCCCGGATCTGTCGCTCCCCAATCCGCGTCCAAACCAACGCTTGTCATTGGCGATGCCGCGCCAGCGGGGTACCATCTAGTAAGAAAACAATTCGCGCGCCCGCTCCGCCCAACACCGTGCGCGGCGGACGCCCCTACCCGTAAAAGAGGTCTTATGTGCCTTGCAGTTCCCGGTAAGATCCTGCAGATAAACCCCCTTGGCCGCGCGACGGTCGACATGCTGGGCGTCCAGCGCGAGGTGTCGCTGCGCCTGGTGCCCACCGCGCAGGTGGACGATTACGTGCTGGTGCACGCCGGCTTTGGCATCCAGGTGATCGACCCCGCAGAGGCGGAGGAGACCCTGCGCCTGGTGCGCGAGCTTCCCGACCTTTTTGACGAGGACCTGGCGCAGGCCGAGGCGGCAGAAGAGCTTTCCACGCAGGCGGAACCCTCGCTCGACGACGGCGGCGCCGCATGAGCGATATCAACTTCGGCGCCTTCCGCGACGCCGCGCTTGCCCGCCGGCTCATCGACTCCATCCATGCCATGGCGGGCGATCGGCAGATCAACCTTATGGAAGTCTGCGGCACCCACACGGTGAGCATTGGGCGATACGGTTTTCGCTCCATCATGCCCGCCGGCGTGCATCTGCTCTCCGGCCCCGGCTGCCCGGTCTGTGTCACCTCCAACCGCGACATAGACCACGCCATCGCGCTCTCGCGCCTAGACGGCGTGGTCATCGCCACCTTTGGCGACATGATGCGCGTACCCGGATCGACCACGTCGCTATCGCGCCAAAAGGCCGCCGGCCGCGACGTGCGCATCGTCTACTCCCCCCTAGACGCCGTGGAGCTCGCCCAGGCAAATCCGCACCTGCAGGTCATCTTTATGGGCGTGGGCTTCGAGACCACCACCCCCGCGATCGCGGCGACCATCCTCGACGCGTACGACCGCGGCATAGAGAACTTCTCCGTCTTCTGCGCCCACAAGACCACGCCGCCGGCGCTTCGCGCCATCGCCAGCGATCCGCAGACGCGCATCGACGGCTTCATCCTGCCGGGCCATGTCTCCACCATCACGGGCGTGGAGACCTACCGCTTTTTGGTGGACGAGTTCTCTACCCCGGGCGTTGTCACCGGCTTCGAGCCCGTCGACGTGCTGGAGGGCATCGCCATGCTGGTCCGCATGGTTGCCGAGGGCGCGCCGGACATCCAAAACGCCTACCGCCGCGGCGTGAACCAGGGCGGCAACGCCGTCGCGCGCCAGCTGGTGCAGCAGGTCTTCGAGCCCGTCGACGCCACATGGCGCGGACTGGGCGCCATCCCCGCCTCCGGCCTGCGCATTCGAGACGAGTTCGCGCACCTGGATGCAAGCCGCCGCTTTGACGTCGACATCGAACCCACGCGCGAGGCCGCCGGCTGCCGCTGCGGCGACGTGCTGCGCGGCGTCATCACCCCCGGCGGCTGCCCGCTGTTTGGGCGCGCATGCACGCCGGAAAAGCCCGTGGGCCCCTGCATGGTCTCAAGCGAGGGCAGCTGCGCGGCCTACTATCGCTACCGCGAGGCATAAGCAAGCCGGCAAGGCGCAAAGATCCGGCAAAGCGCAAAGACCACGCCGGCGCCCATCCTCGTCCGCACCAACCCCGCCCCGGCGGCCCTGCCGCCCCGGCGCCATCGCAACCAAGAAAGGGTGACCTTCACCATGGATACCTCAACAGACGCAACCGTCCTTCTTGGCCACGGGTCGGGCGGACAGATGATGAAACGCATCATCGATGAGCTGTTTTTGGACGAGTTCGGCTCGCCGGAGCTCCTCGCCGGCAACGACGCCGGCGTCGCCCAGCTTGCCCCCACCGGTCGCATAGCCATGTCAACGGATAGCTTTGTAGTCACGCCGCAATTCTTCCCCGGCGGAAACATCGGCAGGCTCGCCGTGTGCGGCACCGTCAACGACGTCGCCACCTCCGGCGCGCGCGTGCGCTACCTCTCTTGCGGCTTCATCCTGGAAGAGGGGTATCCCATGGTGGACCTGCGAGCGATCGTCCACACCATGGCGCAGACCGCGCGCGAGGCGGGCGTCGCCATCATCACCGGCGACACCAAGGTGGTCGAACGCGGCGGCGCGGACGGCGTCTACATCAACACCGCAGGCGTGGGCGAGGTGCCCGCGGGCGTTGAGCTCTCCGGAGCGGCCTGCCGACCCGGTGACAAGGTGCTGGTCAGCGGCACATTGGGAGATCACGGCATCGCCATCATGAGCCAGCGCGAGGGCCTGGCGTTCTCCACCGCCATCGAGTCCGACGCCGCGCCGCTCAATCATCTCATCTACAACGTGCTCGACGCCGCACCGCATGCGCGCTGCTTCCGCGACCCCACGCGCGGCGGCCTTGCCAGCACCCTCAACGAATTCGCCGCCGCATCGGGCGTGGATATCTATGTGGACGAGGACTCCATCCCCGTGCGCCCAGAAGTCCGCGGCGCCTGCGAGATGCTGGGATACGACGTGCTGCAGGTTGCCAACGAGGGAAAGATGGTCGCCGTTGTCCCCGCGGACGAGGCCGACGCCGCGCTTGCCGCCATGCGCTCCAGCCGCTACGGCGAGAACGCCGCCATCATAGGCGAGGTTTGCGAGGCGGCCTCTACCGGGCGCGACGCACGCCCCACGGTTCGCGTCCGCTGCGGTTGGGGCTCCACGCGCGTGCTCGATATGCTGGTTGGCGAGCAGCTCCCCCGCATCTGTTAGCGCGAGAGCACGCCGCGCGCCCGCACGTCATCGCGTCCGTGCGCCCTCGCATCTGGCGGCCGCGGGCGCCCGGCGCCTCGAAACAAGCCTATACGGCGGTCTCGCCATCGGACGCAAGGCGGCTCATGCCGCGATTGAACGCCACCGAGAACGCCGCCACTACCGCCGCGGCGATCAGGCTGTCCGCGATGCGCCAAAACGCCGCCCCGCCCATGCCAAACATGGTCTGCGCCAATAGCATCGCCCCCATGGTGTTGAACGCCTGCGTCCAGTGGTATTTGCCGGATAGCCCGCAGCACATGCCCACCACCATGCCAAACACGGCTTGGACCAGGGGCGGGGCTGCCGGGTAAACCAAGCAGAACAGCGCCACGCCCACCGCGCTGAACCCCACGCGCCACCAGATGCGGTCGCGCACGGCCGTCGCGTACGGGGTCAACAGGCTCGACCCCACCAAGCCCATCCACATAAGGCGCTCCACGCCCAACACGTCGCCCGCAAAGAATGCAAGGGAGATGCCCAACGCCGCCCTGATATGGTAGCGGGTCTTGGGATTTTGCAGCGATGCCTCGTCCAAGGCCTGGACGATGGTTCTATACGGGTGCATCTCGCCGCGCTCGCGCGCCGCCGCTGCCGCCTGGGCCTCGGCCGTGCGGTTGCGGCAGCGCCAATAGACCGCCGCGCACAGCGCAAAGCCCGCGGCCATGGTTGCCAGTCGAGCGGGAACCTGCCCGACAGAAAGCGGGGCGTCGTAGGAAGCACCCACCAGCAGGGCGTAGCCAAAGCCGTATGTGCCGCCGTTTCCCATGCGCGGGTCGTCGACGCCCACCACCATAACCACCGCGAGGCCGGCGATGTTGAGCGCCAGCCGTGCAAGCGGCCCCGCCCCCTGCCCCAGCAGCGGCACCGCCGTGAGAACGGCGAACACAACCAGCAGGGCCAGCAGGTTCTGGCGCGGAGCGTAGTTGAAGCCCACAAAGCGCACGCACAGGATGAAGACAAAGACCGCGACGGCCGGAATGGAGCTCTGCGGTCCAAACGCGGCGCTAAAGGCGGAGATAAACAGCACCGCAGACGCCACAATAAGGGCGGCGCGCACCAGCAGGGCGGCGTTGACCGTGGCGCGGCACGCCCGGCAGCCAGCGGACTCGCGCAGCCCCTTGAGGTCGCGCACGCTCAGCTGCAGCATGCCGTAGAATCCGGGAAGCCGATTGGCCCTATGGTCGCGATGGGGCTTGTTTGCGCGTGCGGTAGCAACCTGCTTGCCTTGGGGCATGCCGGACTCCTTCTCATCTGCTCTGATGTACTGGTTCCCCACGCCGCCATGACAGGCCCGCCCTGCCGCCGGGCAGTCGGGTCGCAGGGCCGTCGGGACGACGCGGCCGGGCGCGGTGCGCAGGCGGCCGTTCAAATTTGGGTGACACAGTATCGCGAAAACTCGCCTTGCTGCCCACCCCCGCGACCGTAAACGCACGAGAAGCGCAAATATACCCACCCGCCCTATGGTATGGTTGCCAAAGCAGTATCCATCATGCCGCGGCGGACCCGGCAAACGGCGCCGGCCCGCTGTCCCCCGCACCGCCCCGCGCGATGCGTCTCAAATAACCCACGGGGGTACTATGGAATTCAAGCACGTAATCTTTGACCTGGACGGTACCATCCTCGACACGCTGGAGGACCTCGCCCTTGCCGGCAACCATACCTGCGAGCTGCATGGATGGCCCACCTTCGCCGTCGACCAATACCGCTACAAGGTCGGCAACGGTATGCTCAAGCTGGTCGAGCGCTTCATGCCCGCGGAGTACGCCGGCGACGGAATGATGTTCCAAACCGCCCTGGCAGAGTTTCGCTCCTACTACGGCGAGCACAAAGAGGACCATACCGCGCCCTACCCCGGCATCATCGACATGCTCGACGCCATGCGCGAGGCGGGCGTCACGCTCGCCGTCCTCACCAACAAGGACCACGCCGCCGCAGTCCCGCTGATCGAGCGCTATTTTGGACAGGACCGCTTCTCCGTGGTCCAGGGACGCATAGACGCCTATCCACCCAAACCCGCCGCGCCCGTCACCCTCCATGTTCTGGAGCAGCTTGGGGCCGACCCCTCGTCCACGCTCTACGTGGGCGATTCCAACGTCGACATCCAGTGCGGGCACAATGCCGGCATGCGCGCCGCCGGCGTGGCATGGGGCTTCCGCGGAACGGAGGAGCTTGAGCGCGAGGGCGCGGACTTTATCGCCCACACGCCAGACGACCTGCTGCGCATCGTCCAAGGCTAGATACAAAATGAAGGGCGCCCCGCACATGCGAGACGCCCTTTCAAAATCATCTTCGGCAAAGCGGCCTACGCCATCATCGCACCCATCAGCGCCGCCTCGGCGGAGTCGTCGACCTCCCACTCGCCGTCCTCGTTCTTGGTGTAGCCCAT
>OGYW01000463.1_pt1 | contig 37793 bp, 31 predicted proteins | sample 1576621 | NCBI WGS metagenome assembly OGYW01 (sample SAMEA3541528, study PRJEB24748) | human gut metagenome | biome: human gut; feature: human-associated habitat; material: faeces | place: China | collected 2012 | reverse complement strand
ATGCGGAGGAACATCAATAGATGCCATTCCTTTCGCGGCAGACAGGTGAGAAAGCCTTTTTGGACGAACCGGAGGGCTTCCGGACCGATTTTCTGGGGAATGGCGGTTTGAGCTCTCTGGGCGGCCGCGCGGTCTGTTTGGATCTCACGGCAGGGCAGCAGACAGGTTTGTTCGGTATCCGGCGGAAAGATTTCTGCCGGGATTTCTTTTTTTTGATAGCTTTCCATCAGACAGGTGAAAAGACCATCAAGAGAGCCGTCGTATCGATAGGTTATAGCTGGCCGGTAAGGCATTTTTGCACATCCTCCTGGGTTAGTTTTGGCTGTTCAAAGAACGAAAGCTGTTCCACGCTCTGGGGCATTTGATATTGGTAATAAAGGCTCTTGGCGGAATCGGACATCATGGACCGGAGCACCATATCTTCAGAGACCTTTACGCCTTCCATCATTTTTCCCTTGCACAGCAGAAAATACTGGGCCCGTTTCAGTACCACCCCAAGCCGCTTAAGATCCTGAAAGGTCAGGCTGGTGGTTCTGCGGGCGGTGATAATTTTTTTCGCGCCCTTTACCCCTATTCCCGGTACCCGCAGCAGAGTTTCGTAGGAAGCCTTGTTGACCTCCACTGGGAAAAGGTCCAAGTGATTTAGCGCCCAATTACATTTGGGATCCAGGTAGCCAGCAGTGGGAACTTTGCGTCAAATCAATGCCCGTTTAAGGGAAATTGAAGCTGCAGGCGGTGTTGAGAGCGAAACAAAGAAAATTGCGGAACTTGCTCAAGATTTTAGAGCTAAGATTAAGGGGCTCCCCCTTGAAATCGTTTCAGAGTCGATGTCCAATGCGGTTACACCGTTGCATCCGCTGAATGTGTCAGCCTATGATGTTTTTATGACACTCAAAGATGAGTATGGTATTTGGATTTGCCCCAATGGTGGAGAAATGAAAGAAACCATCTTCCGTGTAGGCCATATTGGTGCATTGACAAAAGAAGATAACACTACGCTTGTGAACGCTTTTAAGGATTTACAGAAGCGTGGACTTTTGTAAAAGGTGAGAGGAAGCAAGAAATGGTAAAAGTAATTACATACGGAACGTATGACTTGCTTCACTATGGTCACATCAAGTTGCTGGAACGTGCAAAAGCACTGGGAGATTATTTGATCGTTGGCGTTACAGCGGATGATTTTGATAAAACCCGTGGAAAAATCAATGTACAGCAGTCCTTGATGGAGCGTATTGAGGCTGTACGTGCCACAGGACTTGCGGATAAGATCATCGTGGAAGAATACGAGGGTCAGAAAATTGATGATATTCGTAGGTACGATGTAGATATTTTCACGGTGGGTTCTGATTGGGCTGGAAAATTTGATTATCTGAATGAATATTGTAAGGTGGTGTATCTTCCGAGAACGGAGGGAATCTCTAGTTCTGAAGTGCGGAGTGAACAATGTAAACTTCGCATGGGAATTGTTGGAAAGGCTGCTTTCAGAACAAAGTTTGTAGCAGAGTCTAAATATGTAAACGGCGTTGATGTAATTGGTGTATGTGCATCTCAGAAGAGTGAAGAACCTGAGTTTGATGAGATGTTCTACACCGAAAACTATGATGAACTTCTTGAGAAAGTGGATGCCGTGTATATTGTTTCCAAACCAGAGAAACATTATATTGATACAAAAAAAGCTCTTTTGGCGGGAAAGCATGTTTTGTGTGAATCACCAATTGCTTTAAAAGAAGCGGATTGTGAAGAACTATATTCGATTGCTGAAGAACATGGGTTAGTTCTCATGGATGCTATTAAGACAGCGTATTCAACAGCATACGAACGATTAGTCCTTCTCGCTAAGTCTGGAAAAATTGGTAAGGTTGTATCGGTTGATGCTGTTTGTACTAGCTTGCGAGATGGTATTTCAATTGCCGGAACAGATTTGACTCAGAAATGGAATAGTATGTGCGGCTGGGCTCCTGCAGCATTGTTGCCCGTTTTTCAAATACTTGGAACGGAGTACAGGAAAAAAGTAATAACTACGAAATTTTTGGATGAAGCTGCCAATATGGATGCCTTTACAAAAATTGATTTTACTTATGATGATGCAGTAGCTTCAATCAAAGTGGCAAAAGCTGCAAAGTCTGAAGGTGAGTTGGTTGTTACTGGAACAAAAGGCTATATCTATGTTCCAGCACCTTGGTGGAAAACAGATTATTTTGAGGTTCGTTATGAAAACGCCGAAGACAATCAAAGATTCTTTTATCAACTTGATGGTGAAGGTATTCGATATGAAATTGTTGCATTTGCAAAATCTATTGAAGTTAAAAAGCCGATGAACTATGTTGAAAAAGGAGTTTCAAAATCAATAGCTAAAATCATAGAAAGCTTTAATGATCGTACTGATATGATAGTAATATAATACGAAACAGAAATTTGCGGTGATTGAAATAAATGAGATAGAGTGCTATACTAAAAATACTATAATTTTCTGGAGGTTTTATTATGCCCAGAACAAAAGGTAGCAAAAACAACCCTAAAACTGTGACCGCCGATTTTGCAACACAGGTTGCTGAAAAGCAGTCTGAAAGAAAAGTACTCTCCGCTGAAATCGCAACCATCACCGCCAACCTTGATTCTCTGAAAGCTGACCTGAAAGAGAAGAAAGCATCGCTGAAAGCTATCGACAAGGAGATTGTCAAGCTGGAAGCGAAGAAGGCAAGAGCAGATGCCAAAGCTGCAGAAGAAGCGAAAAAGGCAGAAGCAGAATCCGTCCTGAAAAAGCTGCTTGCCGAAGGCATGAGTGCTGATGAAATCCTCGCAAAACTGAAATAACACGAAAAACCCGTGATGGACAGGCATAACGCACCGTTCATTACGGGTTTTAGAGTTATAAGAACATAAGTTCATCCGGCGGCCACATCAAACTGAAAATGTGCCGGAAGGTTGAACTGCTTGATAAACGCATAGTGTTGGGCGTGATAGTGCCGTAGATCGTATCCCAAATGATGCAGCTCAAGAAGTTTCACCAGAACCAGATTGAGGTGAATCCGTTTGGCTACAGAGATTTGCGCAGCGTCTAACCCGCGCTTCGTCATTTGATAGACTTCATCACTGTCCAGCATCAGGTGGGATGTGAAAGCGTTATGCTCGTAAAGAAGGATGTGCTTATCCTTAATGGTCAGAAACTTGTTCAGGGTATGCAAGTCCATGAGCAGCTGATGCTCCAGATAATGTCCTAGCGCATAGCCGCACACCATCTGCTTTGTCTGTTTGTCCAGCTGGCGATTGATAAGGATCAAAGGCTTATCAAAATAGAGCGAAAGTAAACCCAACATATTTTTAATGCGGGATGTTTCGCTGATGTCCAGACTGCAACTGCGCGCGATCTGTTTGATGTTGTGAGTTCCGGCAGTTTGGACAAGTTCGTTGGCAGCTTGGTGAATAAACGCAGAATCCATAATGTGATCTCCTTCCGGGGATGGCATAGTGAATAGAACAGTGGTTCACAGGTTCATTATTCGTTCCTTTTCTCGTTTTTGTTCTCGGTACTTAAAATAGGCTTTGTGCATTTCATACATGATGCCGTCCATATCCTGCGGGGTCAACTCTCCGCTGGCAAAAAGCTCAGTAAGCTCAAATGCGAGATGCTGGGCTTCTATTTTGCCCTTTTTTCCGTAGGCTTCGGCAGCACGTTCGATAAATAAAGACTGATCCGGCTGTAAATAGGTCAGAGGTACATGGAATATATCGGCCATCTTTTCAAGCATTTCAATACTGCGAGGGTAGCGGCCATCACGCTCCCATCCGATGATCGTTCGTTTGTTGATACCCAGACATTGTGCCAATTCGTCCTGTGTTAAAGAATGCTTCTTTCGTAGATCGCGAACTTTCTCTCCAAATTTCATGTTTGCAACCTTTCTATGGCGTAGTTATCGTGTTGTAGCAATGTGCAATGGAATTTGTAAATATTCAACCTTGAAGATGCAACAAATTTTCACATTTTCCTCTTGACACGGCGACACGACTTGCTTATAATATATGCTATATTCTATCATCTTTTGGATTATTATACCGTAAAAAACGTAAATATGCAAGTCGAAAAAGGTGAAAAAAGAGCGGAAGTTCAAAAGGTGAAATTGAATAGAAAAAAGAAACTTAAACCAACACAAAGGAGGCCGTGAGAAGATGAGCAACGGAGAACATGAAATCCGCACCCCAAAGGGGCTGCGGATCGGGAATCGCAGTGTCGTTGATGGAAAGAATATGCTTCAGATCAAGCGTGGTGGCTGTGAAGATTATATTTCTGCTGAATCTCTGGTGGAGTGTATTCACGGCCTTCCCGTGAAGAGTATCGAATTTTTCACAGAAGAGAACCAACGGAAAGAAGCCTGAAGCAGTGTGCTTCATCGACACTGAAAGCGCAGAGGTGGAATCTTAGGCGGCACCTGGTTAGCCGACCAGCTCCACCAGACGTTCTTTTGGGTCTACAATATAATATCTGTTTGTTTAGAGCGATACCGTAGCAATATGTGATATAGGCCGGGACAGAATGAGCGAATGCAGCGCAGTAGTGCGCCTGCAAGTAGTTCATCCTGTTCCGGCTTTTTTTATTTTCTCGAAAATCTGTATTCCCAGGTGGCTCTACGGATTCATGTTAGTATAGGGACTTCAAAAAAATAGAAAGCAGCAAGAGGAATCTTAGATTCCCGTTAAAAAAAAACGGGTGAATCTGAGACGATTTTTGCTGCTTTTTTCAGTTCACCCGGAGCCGGAAGGCAGAAAGGTGGACAAAATGCTTACATTGAAAAAGGTCAAGGAAATGGTAAAAGCACCTGTACATACCAAGCGCGTACCCTCTCCGAAGGTGCTTTTGGAAGATGGTCGGATTCTTCTGCGTAAAGAATTTGAGCACGACAGTCACCTGACGCTTTATCACAGCGGCTATGTTTGGTTTTCTGCAGGAAAGCGGAACACCGTGTTCCATATCCATGACTGCCGTGGGGACTATGCCTACGATGCAGCAGCGGGAAAGGGTGAAGTGATTAAGGAAGATTACTTTGAGAACTGTGAGTGGCATATTCGCGCACTGTTTGAGGGCGAACGGAGAGTGGAGGAATCACAGCTGAAGTGCGAGGGCGTAGGTCAAACCAAAGTGTGTGTTTCGTATCATGCCGTAGCGGAAGATTGGGGCGAGATGACAGACTCTGAAATCAATGTTCTGGATAAATATATTGAGAAGGAAGCACTTCATGCAATGATGGCGGTTCTGACGGAAAAACAGCGTAACCTGATCTACCAGAATTATGTTCTTGACAAGACTCATCAGGAAATTGCAGATGGTATGGGAATTGCACGCGGGTCGGTTACAAGGTCTGTCAATCAGGCACTTGAACGGATTCGCCGCAAATTTGATTTTGAAGCACATTATGAATTGGCAGTGGGAGATTTTACATGAAAAGGAATCAGCAGATGAGCAAGAATACCCGGCAAACAGAAAACATGGCAAGCTGTTCTCCTTATATCAATAGGTGCGGTGAATATACCATCGAGGCCGAATTTGCAGGCAGTAGTTCATTGGAAAGCTGCATTGCAGATTATCTTAATGAAAAATACCGAATCGCATAACAATGAATGCTTCGATAATTCGTTGAAAATGAATACAGAATAAAGATTTTCAAAAAATCTTTAAGAACTGTATCCCCCAAGGCCCCTTCAAATTCATATTAGTGTAAGGGTTAGAGAGAAGAGTACCTTACGAAGTTCCTTGAAAACTGAATAAGCCATCCCAGAGAGATACTTCTGGTACTGAATGTGCATCCTGCGCGTCTTACCAGAGAAGACGCCGCTGAAATATGGGGCAGGAACGGGCTGGGGCAGAATGGCAAACTCAAATAACAGCAGATACACTGCGGTGGAGCAAGGAAACGTGTTCCACCGTAGGAATGTACTGTTATTTCCAATAGTGCAAATCCAATCCGACAGGGGGTGATGAATTTACATGGAGTACCCGTATTTCAAAGGACTTGAAGCAGACCGATACAGCTTTTACCGTGTGCCGAAAGCACTGGTCAAGGCTGATCTGTTCCAGAAGATGTCCGGGGACGCCAAGCTGCTGTATGCTGTGCTGCTGGATCGTATGAGCCTTTCTATCAAGAACGGTTGGCAGGACAAGCATGGTAACGCCTACATTATCTGCACGATAGAGGAAGTTATGGACTCTATTCATTGTGCCAGACAAAAGGCGGTCAAACTGCTGGATGAACTGGAACAGGAGTTTCGGCTTATCGAGCGGCGCAGGCAGGGACTTGGTAGACCCAATCTGCTGTATGTGAAAGACCTTTATGCGGGGCTTTCGCAATCAAACTACTGGAAGTATGAAAATCATACTTCCGGCAGTTTGAAAAACGAACTTCCGGGAGTTCCAAAATCAAACGGAAGTAATACTGAGAAGATAAATAAGACAGATAATAGTGAAACTGATCTTATCTATCCGGCTGAATTGCAGGAAGAAGAACAGTGCCGCCGCTATTTCAAGAAAGCTCTGGAACTGGAAATTCTGGAACAGGGCTATCCGGCAGATAAAGCGGTCCTGTATGAGATTCTGGAACTGCTGGTAGAAACCGTCACCAGCAGAAAGAAGTTCCTGCGCATCTGTGGCGAGGAAAAACCGAAGGAGGTGGTGAAAAGCCGCCTGATGAAGCTGGATTCCTCGCATATCCAGTACATATTGGAGTGCTTAAAAGAAAACAGCACTCAGATTCGGAACATCAAGCAATACCTGCTGGCAACACTCTATAACGCACCGGTGACTGTGGACAGCTATTATTCCGCACAGGTTCGGCATGAATTTGAGTGGGGCAGCAGAGTAGATAAGAACTAGGAGGACAACCCCATGAACATCGTATTCATGAGTATGGACACGCTGCCCTCTACGCTGTGGGCGCGTGATCTGTATGACCAGATGCACATTCGCAGTGATTTTCGCAAGTGGTTCCCGCGTATGTGCCAGTATGGTTTCATCGAGGGCCGCGACTACGAGTATATGCCCCGTGTCCGGCTGCAGGATGAGGGCGGGCGCACGGTCCAGCGGTATGTGAAAGACTACCGCATCACGCAGGACATGGCAAAGAAGCTCTGCAAGCTGCACCATACGGCAGTTGGTGCGGCGTACCATCCACAGCCGTTTGACTGGGATGCGCTGCTGGGCCTGCTGCATAAGAAGCCGCCGCGCCGGAGCAGTTACGAAGCGCAGCTGAGCGATTCCGATTCGCTGGTGACGACTACGCAGATCGCCAAAGAGTACGGCTGCGGAGCAAAGGTGTTCAATCGGCTGCTGCATCTGCACGGCATCCAGTACCGGGCCAACGGCCAGTGGGTACTGTATTCGGAACACCACGGCAAGGGCTATACGTCCAGCCTGACATTCCGGCTCCAGCGCAGCGATGGTTCCGAGGTGGAGAAGCTGCACACGGCATGGACGCAGAAAGGCCGGAAGTTCCTTTACCACACTTTGAAGCGGCGTGGAGTGCTGCCGCTGGCTGAACAGGGAGGTTAAGCCTATGAATTTTACTGATAATCCGTTTGAACGCATGATGCGCCAGCGTCCGGGAACGGACAGCGGCCATCCCTGCAAGCATTGTCGGCACAAATGGGAGTGCGGCTATCTGCTGCACCAGTGCCGTAAGAAGTTCCGCTCAGTGCTGGGTGATACCGCACCGCCTGTGGCCGGGGCGGTCCACCCCTGATGCAGCGGCGATAGATGGGAGGTGAGCAACCGTGCAGGAAGAAGTCAACGAGAAAACAATTTCGCTGTGCATCAAAGGAGGAAAAATCACCGCACAGATTTTGAAAGCAGCCCTGATAAAGCTGCTGGCAGAGATGGACAAGAAGAAAAAGCAGCAGGAGAAAGGGAAAGGTCAATGTAAGAGAACAGGTAAGCAGAGCATTAAGAGCCTGCAAAAGAGCGGCGCACAGATCACGAATATTGTGGTTACAGACAATAATATCAAGTCCTTCGACCGGGTGGCCCGGAAATACGGAATTGATTACAGTCTGAAAAAGGTGGAGCAGGATGGCAAAACAGAGTACATGGTCTTTTTCAAGGCCAAGGATGTGGATGTTATGACCGCCGCCTTTAAGGAATACACCAGCGAAACGCTGAAAAAGCAGAAGCGTGAATCGGTACGCCAGAAGCTGGAAAAGGTGAAAGCGGAACTTTCCAACCACCGTCAGCTCAAGAAAGAAAAGAAGAGGGAGCAGGAACCGATACGATGAAGAATCTGAAAAAACCTGCCTGCTTGCCGCGCAAAGCACCGTCCAACCAGACGGGCGGCACGGCATGGGGCAAAAAAATGGCTGCAGAGTTCAGTAGGATGATGCAGTCGGCAGACATGAAAAAGCTGATCCTGCTGAATTTTCCGTACATCATCGCCTTTTACATGGTGGAGAAAGCCGCATGGCTCTACCGTCATTGCAATGGCGATTCCGTGGTGGACAGGCTGATGGTTCTATTTATGAACTTTGGCCTGGCCTACAAAAGTGTCTTGCCCAGTTTTCACCCGTTTGACCTGATGGTGGGGCTGGTCGGCGCAGCTGCGCTGAAAGCAGTGATCTACTTCAAAGGAAAGAACGCGAAGAAGTATCGGCAAGGCGAAGAGTACGGCTCTGCCCGGTGGGGCAACCAGAAGGACATCGAACCTTTTATTGACCCGGTATTCGAGAACAACGTCATCCTCACACAGACCGAACGGCTGATGATGAGTGGTAGACCAAAGCATCCGAAGTACGCCCGCAATAAAAACGTCATTGTGATCGGCGGCAGCGGCAGCGGTAAGACCCGATTTTACGTCAAGCCCAACTTGATGCAGATGCCCCAAAAGGTCAGCTATGTCGTAACGGACCCCAAGGGTACGATCATTATTGAGTGTGGAAAGATGCTCTCGGATGCCGGGTATAAGATCAAAGTCCTGAACACCATCAATTTCAAAAAATCCATGCGATACAATCCGTTCCATTACATCCGCAGCGAAAAGGATATTCTGAAACTGGTCAATACAATTATCGCCAACACAAAGGGGGATGGCGAGAAGTCTGGTGAAGATTTCTGGGTCAAAGCAGAACGGCTGCTCTACTGTGCATTGATTGGCTACATCTGGTATGAAGCCCCGGAGGAGGAGCAGAACTTCTCCACGCTGCTGGAGTTCATCAACGCAAGCGAAGCCCGCGAGGATGACGAAGAGTTTAAGAATCCTGTGGATGAACTGTTCGAGGAGCTGGAAAAGGATAAGCCAGAGCATTTTGCAGTCCGCCAGTATAAGAAATACAAACTGGCTGCCGGCAAAACGGCTAAGTCGATTCTTATTTCCTGTGGTGCCAGATTAGCCCCATTTGACATTGCGGAGCTGCGTGACCTTATGGCCTACGATGAAATGGAACTGGATTTGCTGGGGGATCGCCGTACGGCCTTGTTCGTTATCATTTCCGATACGGACGATACATTCAATTTCGTGGTGTCCATCATGTACACCCAGCTTTTCAATCTGCTTTGTGACCGTGCAGACGATCAATGCGGAGGTCAGCTAAAGTATCATGTGCGGCTGCTGCTCGATGAGTTCGCAAACATCGGGTTGATTCCGAAGTTCGACAAACTGATCGCCACCATCCGCAGCCGCGAGATTTCGGCATCCATCATCCTGCAGTCGCAGAGCCAGTTAAAAACCATCTACAAGGATGCCGCAGAAACCATCATCGGCAACTGCGATACCATGCTGTTCCTCGGCGGCAAGGAAAGTTCGACCCTCAAAGAAATTTCCGAAACGCTGGGAAAAGAAACAATCGACCTATATAACACATCCGACACACGCGGTCAAAGCCCATCCTTTGGTACAACCTACCAAAAGACTGGCAAGGAGCTTATGAGCCGGGACGAGCTTTCTGTCATGGATGGCAGCAAGTGCATCCTGCAGCTGCGCGGAGTCAGGCCATTCCTGAGCGACAAATTCGACATTACCAAGCATAAGCGGTACAAGGAGCTTTCGGACTTTGATAAGAAGAATGCTTTCGATGTAGAACGCTATCTGAAGCACGAACTCAGGCTGCGGATGGATGAAGAATTTGATTACTATGAAGTGGATTTGACCCCAGCAACCGAAGAAGCAACCGTATAAAAAATAGGAGGTGCTTATCCGAAACAAGTATGCTCGCCCGCCTGTCCGGGCAGACCCCGTGGCAGGAAATTCACCCGACTGATCTCTACATTTTGCGATTCCAAAAGGCTGATTTTTTATGAAAATGAAAGGAGAAGCCAGAATTGCAGGAGCAGGCAGCACCGAAGATGTGCCAGCCTGTTTTTCTTTTGGAATCGTGTTTTTTATCAATGCTGCAATCTGGCGAAAAACGACTATGGAATTCTTCAATCAGGCTATTACCGTTCTGCAGACTCTCGTTGTTGCCATCGGCGCGGGCCTTGGCGTTTGGGGCGTTGTGAACCTCATGGAAGGGTACGGAAACGACAACCCCGGCGCAAAGTCGCAGGGCATGAAGCAGCTCATGTCTGGCGGCGGTGTCATCCTCATCGGCACCCAGCTGATCCCGCTGCTCTCCGGTCTGTTCGGCTAATCAACAAGCGATAGGAGGAAAACCCGCCATTGTTCGATAATATTTTCGCAGCAATCGAAAAATGGATGAGGGAACTTCTTTCCGGCATGGTGGAGTCCAACCTGAGTACGATGTTCACAGCGGTCAACCAACAGACCAGTGAAATCGCTGCTCAGGTCGGGCAGACACCGCAAGGGTGGAACAGCAGCATTTTCAGCATGATCCGTAACATTTCGGATTCGGTGGTGATCCCCATTGCGGGAATCATCATCACGCTGATCCTCTGCTACGAACTGATCTCGATGCTGACAGAGCGGAACAATCTGCACGATGTGGACACATGGATGTTCTTCAAGTATTTCGTGAAGATGTGGATCGCGGTCTATCTCGTCAGTCATACGTTCGATATTGCAATGGCGGTATTTGACATTGGACAGTCGGTGGTAAATTCTTCCTCCGGCATTATCCGTGGCAATACCGCCATTGATATTAGTTCCCTTTCCATGCAGATGCAGGCGGCAATGGCAACAATGGCGATTGGCGAACTGGTGACGCTGGCATTGGAAACCCTTGTTGTAAGCTGGTGTCTGAAAATTCTGTCGGTGGTTATCACGGTAATTATGTACGGCAGAATGATAGAAATATACCTCTACACTTCGCTTGCTCCGATTCCATTTGCAACCATGAGTAACCATGAATGGGGTCATGTGGGGACGAATTATTTCCGAGGGCTGTTCGCGCTGGCATTTCAGGCGTTCCTGATGATGGTTTGCGTGGCAATCTATGCAGCCCTCATCGGCAGCATCCGGGTATCTTCGGATATTCACTCGGCTCTGTTCGGCACGATGGCCTACACGGTGATTCTTTGCTTTTCGCTGCTCAAAACGGGAAGTCTGTCCAAACAGATCTTCGGCAGTCACTAAATCCGGGAAAATCCAATGAAAGGAAAAGACAGCAGACAACGCCGTTTCCCGGCGGCGGTCTGGCTGTTCTGGTAATCCATGGCCTATGTAACGATTCCCAAAGACCTTTCCAAAGTGAAGAACAAGGTCTTTCTGAACCTGACGAAACGCCAGCTAGTGTGTATGGGTTTTGCAGCAGGCATTGGCGTTCCGTTCTATTTTCTTATGCGCGACACGCTGGGAACCAGCAATGCAGCGGCAGGCATGGTGCTCCTGATGCTGCCGGAATTTTTCTTTGCTCTGTACGAGAAAAACGGGATGCACCTTGAAACCATCCTGACAAACTTCATCAGTGTCCGATTCAAACGCCCTGCGGTACGCCGCTATGAGGTCGAAAACCTGTATGAGCGGGAACTGGAAACCGCAGCACCGATCCAGAAGAAAGGAGGCATCCTTGGTAAAAAGTGAACCGAAGAAGAAACCGCAGTCGGGCGGCTTCTTCCAGAAGTTCTTTCGGAAACCCGAAAAGAGCCAGAAGGAACAGCGGTTGACCGTGCAGCGTTCCATTCCGTATCTGGAAATGGGGCGCGACGGTATCTGCCGGGTGGAGGAACATCTGTATTCCAAAACCGTCCGATTCTACGACATCAACTACCAGCTGGCGCAGAACGAGGACAAAAACACCATCTTTGAAAGCTGGTGCGATTTCCTCAACTATTTCGATGCCAGCATCCGCTTTCAGCTTTCGTTCATCAACCACAAGAGCGATATGAGCGAGTACAACAAGGTAATCCAGATCGAGCCGCAGCACGACGCGTTTGACGATGTGCGTATGGAATATGCACAGATGCTGAAACAGCAGCTTGCCAAGGGCAACAACGGTCTGGTTCGGACGAAGTACATCACGTTCAGCATCGAAGCAAAGAGTGTCAGGGAAGCAAAACCCCGGTTAGAGCGTATCGAAACCGATATTCTCAACAATTTCAAGGTGCTGGGTGTGAAAGCCTACCCGCTGAATGGCGTGGAACGGCTTCAGATCATGTACGAAACCTTTCATCAGGAGGAACAGCAGAAGTTCGATTTCAGCTATGACCGCATCCTGCAGAGCGGCATGACCACAAAGGACTTCATTGCCCCGACCAGTTTCCTGTTCAAGAGCGGCAAGGACTTTATGATGGGTGACACCTATGGTGCTGCATCCTATCTGAACATCCTTGCCCCGGAACTGACGGATAAGGTGCTGGCCGAGTTTCTGGACATGGATAAAAATCTGGTGGTCAGCATTCATGTGCAGTCGGTAGATCAGCTGAAAGCTATCAAACTTATCAAAGGTAAAATTACCGACCTGGATCGTATGAAAATCGAGGAACAGAAGAAAGCTGTGAGGTCTGGTTATGATATGGAAATTATTCCGAGTGACCTTGCAACTTATGGTGGCGAGGCCAAGAAGATTCTGGACGATCTGCAGAGTCGTAATGAGCGTATGTTCCTTGTTACGGTGCTGTTTCTTAATACAGCTAAGACCAAGCAGGAATTGGATAGTGCTGTTTTTCAGACTGCTGGTATCGCTCAGAAGTTCAACTGCACTCTGAACCGTCTGGATTATCTGCAGGAGCAGGGCCTTATGAGCAGCCTGCCACTGGCCAATAACCTCGTTCCCATTAAGCGCGCACTGACCACCACTTCCACGGCAATCTTTGTTCCCTTCACCACGCAGGAGCTTTTTATGGAGGGCGATTCCCTCTATTACGGTTTGAACGCAGTGTCTAACAACATGATTATGGCAGACCGCAAACAGCTCAAAAATCCGAACGGCCTGATCCTCGGCACACCCGGCAGCGGTAAGTCGTTCAGTGCAAAACGTGAAATTACCAACGTGTTCTTTACCACAACGGACGATATTATCGTTGCAGACCCGGAAGGCGAGTATTATCCGCTGGTGGAAGCGTTGGGCGGTCAGGTCATTCACATCTCGTCCACCAGTAAGGACTACATCAACCCGATGGACATTAACCTCAACTATGCGGACGATGATAACCCGCTGGGCATGAAATCGGACTTCATTCTTTCCCTGTGCGAACTTATCATGGGCGCACGGGATGGCATGGAGCCGGAAGAAAAGTCGGTCATTGACCGCTGCTTGCCGCTGGTCTATCAGAAGTATCTGAACGACCCGAAGCCGGAAAATATGCCAACGCTCGGTGATCTGTACGACTGCCTGCGGGAGCAGAAAGAGCGGCAGGCGCAGCGTATCGCCACGGCATTGGAAATCTACGTCAATGGTTCGCTGCGTGTGTTCAACCACCAGACCAATGTGGAACTGGATAACCGCATCATCTGTTTCGACATCAAGGAGTTGGGCAAACAGCTGAAAAAACTGGGGATGCTCATCGTACAGGATCAGGTCTGGAACCGTGTCACCATCAACCGCAGCGGAAAAAAGAACACACGGTACTATATAGACGAATTCCATTTGCTCTTAAAGGAAGAGCAGACCGCAGCATACAGCGTCGAAATCTGGAAGCGGTTCCGAAAATGGGGCGGTATACCGACAGGAATTACGCAGAACATCAAGGATTTGTTGGCCAGCCGTGAAATCGAAAACATCTTCGAGAACAGCGATTTTATCTATATGCTTAACCAGGCATCCGGCGATCGGCAAATCCTTGCAAAGCAACTTAACATTTCGCCGTTCCAGCTGTCGTATGTGACGAACAGCAACGAGGGCGAGGGGCTGCTGTTCTACGGCAACACGATAATCCCATTCAAGGATAAGTTCGATACTTCGCTGAAACTGTACAGCCTGATGACAACGAAGCCCAATGAGATGGGAAAATATAAGGAGAAAAAAGAAGCATGAACACATCGCATATTTTTGATCGACTGAGCCGCAAGATTCATCATCACTCTGACATGGAGCCGCACGAAAGCGATTCTGGCCCGCCCTTTGGTGAGGTGGAGCCGCTCAACTTCCACGATGAAGAATCGGTGGTACATACGGTGTTGGAGGACTTTTACGCCGTTGGCACACTGGCCGATGAGCTGACTGACGGCTTTCACATGGAAGCCCACGGTTATCTTGACCGTGAGGAAGTGAATGCACGTCTGATCGCCTTTGCCCGGAAGCTGGAACAGGTGCTTGATAAGTGGGAAACCCACGCAGCCCTGCTCGCATGACGGCTCCAGTCGGAAGGAGGTGATTTCTATAGCAGACAAAAAGTTTCGGGGCAGAGATAAAATCGTCCAGAAAATGACCAAGGATGGTCTGGTGGATGAAAACCTCCGCACCGGGGAACAGAAGTCTGCAACCGCAGCAGAAAAGCCGGAGCAGGAAGATTCGGCAAAAGAAACTGCGGAAAAGGAAGCAGACGAAGCACCTGTCATGGACGAAGAAATCTGTATGGATGCCGAGGATGGGAAGGAGAAACAACCCCGGCATCACAGTACCGCCAAGCAGAGCGCAGACTATTATAAAGCCCATCAGGAGGATGGCAAGCCGAAGGATGCGCCTGCGGAACCTGATGCAGAGCCGCAGACCAAGAAAGGCCGACTTTCTTTTGAGGATGAAAAAGGCGGCATTGTCCGTGGCATGGGGATGGGCGTTAAGAAGGTGGCCAAGAAAGGAGTGGATACCGCCACCGGGTTCGCCCATCAGAAAGTACATCAGGTAGAAAAGGACAATTCCGGCGTGGAAGCTGCTCACAAGTCGGAAGAAGCCGCCGAACGCCTGCACCACTTTGTCAAAGGTAGAAAAAAGCCCAAAGACAAATCTGCTAGAGCAGAGAAAAGAGGTGGCGAGAATCAGAAGTCCAGCCGCCTGAAATTTTTCGAGAGCGAGGGTGGTACGGCGGAAAATGCAGCAGAACCGTCGCTGAAAAAGAAACAGCCCCAGCCACCGCCGACTGCCGCAGGAGGTGAATCAAAAACAGTCGGTGCGAAGTTTTACCAGAAAAAGCAGTATAAGGATGCCTATGCAGCCGCCAAGCGCGGCCAGAAAGCCGGAACTGCCGCCAGCAAGCAGGCAGCAGCGGCAACAAACACCATTACGGAGAAAGCAAAAGCGGCGGTGCAGGAGATCATCGTGCAGCATAAAACTTTGTGGGTTGGTATTGGTGTGGGTATTCTGCTGGTGATGGTCATGTTGGGAGCCTTTTCAAGCTGCGGTGCAGCAATTCAGGGAACAGGCAGTACCTTTGTGGGAACGACCTATCCCAGCAAGGATGCCGACATGAAAGGTGCGGAAGAAGATTATCTGGAACTGGAAAAAGAACTGGATAAGCAGATTCGGCAGATGGAATCCACACATCCGGGCTATGATGAATACCGCTATCAGCTGGACGAGATCGGCCATGACCCGTATCAGCTGATTTCTCATTTGACGGCAGTTTACGAGCAGTTCACCAGAGGACAGGTCAAGCCTGTTATCAAGGAACTGTTCAAGCAGCAGTATCTCCTGAAAGTGTGGGAAACGATAGAGATTCGCACTCGCATGGAAACCAGAGTAGGTGTTCGGCCAACGATTGACGCTTTTGGAAACGTCAGCATGGAAACCTATACCTATCAGGAAGAAGTGGAGTATGAGTATAAAATCCTCAATATCCTGCTGAAAAATAAGGGTTTCGATACCATCGCGCGGAAGAATATGAACCGGAAGCAGACCGGGCGATACGATGCCTACAACCTGACCTACGGCAACCGCCCCGAACTGTTCGGCGCAGGATCACCGACTTACAGCGGCGGCACAACGGGCAGTATTGGCACGGGCGGCGGTACTGGTGGCTCCGGCGGTGGCTTCAAGTACGACATCCCCTCGGAAGCTCTGTCGGATGAAAAGTTTGCAAGGATGATTGAAGAAGCCGAAAAGTATCTCGGTATGCCGTATGTGTGGGGCGGCAGTTCCCCAAGCACCAGTTTTGACTGCTCCGGCTTTGTCTGCTGGGTCATCAATAACAGCGACAATGGGTGGAGCGTTGGGCGTACAACAGCCAACGGTCTGCGAGGAAAATGCAGCTATGTCTCTCCTGCGGATGCACAGCCTGGTGACTTGATCTTCTTTGAGAAAACTTATAACACCGTTGGCGCGTCGCACGTTGGAATCTACGTCGGCAATGGCATGATGATCCACTGCGGCAACCCCATTTCCTATACCAGCATCAATTCGACCTACTGGCAAAGCCACTTTTTAGGCTTTGGCCGCATCAACTGAAAGGAGGGCCGATGGGCAAAAAATTACAGAAATATCTGGATGAAGCCGAAAAGACGGAACAGCAGATCGCGGAACTGGAAGAACGGCTGAGAACCATCCGGGCAGCACAGAAAAAGGAAGAGGACAGCGAGATCATCCGTGCCATCCGCAGCACCAAGATGGGAGGGCGCGAACTGCTGGCTCTGCTGGACAACATTCAGGCGGGCAATGTGACGTTCTTGACCGCTGTAAAGAACGCTTCGGAGGAAGCAGAAACGGAGGAAGCGATTGAAAAAGATGCTTAAACGGCTGGGAGTTGTTATCCCCAGCACAATTCTGACCCTGCTGATGGCGGTGGGCTTTTCGACCCCGGCCTTTGCCTATGTGGATGCCACCGAGGTGGCAGAGGAACCTGTGCAGGTGATTGAGGAAGTAGAGCCGACCGAGGAAGAAAAGATCCCGTTCACCATCGCAGGCAACGGCGAGGTAGAGGATGACATCGTGGATGACCCCAGCAAGGAGTTCTTCACGGTCAAGACCAAGGGCGGCAATACATTCTTTCTGGTGATCGACCGGGCGCGAAACAGCGAAAACGTCTATATGCTCTCGATGATCGACGAGTACGATTTGCAGGAGTTTCTGGACGATGAAGAGCGGAACGGCAAGCAGGAAGAAGAAACGCCTGCGGTAATTCTGCCCGAAACCAAACCCGAACCTACCCCGGATGTGGAAATCGAAGAACCGAAAGAGGAATCGAGCGGTGGCATGAATAAGATTCTGCTGCTGGTATTCGTAGCTGCACTGGGCGGTGCAGGTGCTTTCTTCTACTTCTACATTTACAAACCGAAGCCGAAAGAAGAAACGCCGCAGAGTGAAAATCTGGAAACCGACCAGAGCCTTGCGACTGTGAACGAGGATAATCAGTCCGGCAAAGAAAATGGCACATAAGAAAACCGTAACATAAGGATGCAGGGGTAGTCGAAAGGCTATCCCTGCTTTTTTCAAAAAGGAGAAAGCGTTGAAATATCTGGTGATTGCAGAAAAACCGAGCGTATCGAAATCCATTGCAAAAGTGATCGGTGCATATCGGCAGGAGGACGGGTATCTGGAGGGTGGGGATTGCGTGGTAAGCTGGTGTCTGGGGCATCTGGCAGAGTATGCAGCCCCGGAACACTATGATGAACGCTATGAAAGCTGGTGCTTTGAAGATTTGCCGATTCTCCCTGCAGAGTGGAAACTGCTGGTACACAATACCAAGAAGCCGCAGTTCAATGTCCTGCGCAAACTGCTCCGCAGCAAGAAATTCGATTATGTGGTGAACGCCTGCGACGCAGGGCGCGAGGGTGAAGCGATTTTCCGCCGTGTGTATGCTCTTGCCGGAAGTAAACTCCCCATCAAGCGGCTATGGATCAGCAGCATGGAGGATGCCGCTATCCAGCAGGGCTTTGAAAACCTGAAAGATGGTGCGGCCTACGACAACCTGTTTGCAGCGTCCGAGTGCAGGGCAAAAGCAGACTGGCTGATCGGCATGAACGGAACCCGCGCTTTTACAAAAAAGTACGGCAGAAAGCAGACCATTGGCCGGGTGCAGACCCCGACGCTGGCGATGCTGGCCGAACGGCAGGCCAAAATCCAGAACTTTGTAAAAGAGCCCTATTATAAAGTGGAACTGTCCGGTGCGGGTGTCGTGGCGGCATCGGAACAGATGGCGCAGGAGCAGGATGCCGATACCATGCAGGCTGCTTGTGATGGACAGTGCGCCGTGGTTGGCAGCATCGAACGCAAGAGGGTAGAAAAGAAGCCCCCGAAGCTGTATGACCTGACGACCTTGCAGCGAGAAGCAAACCGTTATTACGGTATGACTGCCAGCCAGACCTTGCAGGCATTGCAGGAATTGTACGAAGAAAAGCTGGTGACATACCCCAGAACGGACAGCCAGTTTGTGACCGAGGATATGAGAACGACAGTGGAATCCCTGGTGCTGGCTCTGGATGGCCAGACTGTGGATGTGAGCTGCGTTATCAACAACAGCAAGGTCACAGACCATCATGCAATCCTGCCGACCATGCAGAGCGTAAAATGTAGCAAGGAAAAACTGTCCGAAACCAAACAGAGGATTCTTTCACTCATTATCTGGAAACTGCTGCTGGCCGTGCAGCCGCCGTTCATCTATGAGGATGTGCTGGTGACGGTATGCTGTCAGGGACAGAATTTTACAGCAAAGTATAAGGAAATTTTGCAGCCCGGATATACGGCAAAGCCTGTTCCGTTCGTAGAGCCGGAAAAGGACAAGGTTGTGCCGCTTCCGAAAAAGATGGAGCAAGGAATGGTTCTTCCGGTGGTACGGGCAGAGAAAAAGCAGGGCTTTACTTCACCGCCGAAAGTCTACACCGAAGATACCCTGCTGTCGGCCATGGAAACCGCAGGCAACAAGGCATTTGAAAAGGACACGGAGAAGAAAGGTCTGGGAACCCCTGCAACGCGCGCTGCGATTCTGGAGAAACTGGTATCCGCCGGCTATGTGCAGCGTAAAGGCAAGCAGATGATTCCCACGGAGGACGGTGTGGCCGCGATCCGCAATATCCCGGACTACCTGAAATCTGCCAGTATGACAGCCGAATGGGAAAATGACCTGCTGCGGATGGAGCGCGGCGAGATCAAGCCCTATGATTTTATGCAGGGCATCCACGGATTGCTCGATAAGATGTTGGCTGACCTCCGGCAGATTCCTACCGTCGCGGCAGCTCCCAATCATAATAAGGTAAGCGTAGGAAGCTGCCCGGTCTGCGGAAACCCTGTACATGAGAGTAAGCTCAGCTTTTGTTGTGCAGACCGCAGCTGCAAATTCGCCCTTTGGAAAGAAAGCAGATACTTGTCCAACATGAGAAAAACGCTGGACAAGAAGATGGCGGTAGACCTTTTGAAGAAAGGCCGCACCCATGTAAAAGACTTTTATTCCGCGAAAAAAGATAAGACATTCGCCGCTGACCTTGTGATGCGCGTCGAAGAGGGCCGTGCACAGTACAGTCTGGAATTTCCCAAAACACCGATGAAAACGAAAACGTAAAGGAGGTTTGACCCTTGCCACAGATTAACGATATTCGAGAATTGGCGCAGCAGAACGCCCGGTATGTCAGTAACTCGCCACAGGACTGGATGAGTTATCTGGATGTGGCGGCGCGGCTGTACCGCTATTCGTTCACCGATACGCTCCTGATCCACGCGCAGCGGCCCGATGCAACCGCCTGCGCAGAAATGGAACTCTGGAATCAGAAAATGAGCCGATGGGTCAACCGTGGCGCAAAAGGCATCGCGCTTCTGGATGATACCGGACCGCGTACCAGGCTGCGGTATGTGTTCGATATTGCTGACACCCATCTGGTGCGCGGCAGCAGAACACCACTCTTATGGAATCTGGACAGCCACGAGCATGAGCAGACGATTTTAGACCATCTGGCAGACACCTACGGCCTGTCGCAGACAGACAGCATGAATACTGCCCTGATGGAACTGGCACAGCAGCTGACCGCCGACAATCTGGATGAAGCGATGGACGGTCTGGCCTATGAGGTGGCGGATACGTTTCTGGAAGAACTGGACGAAGATAACATCCGCGTCCGCTTCCGGGAACTGATGACCAACAGTATTTTCTATACGCTTTCTCGCCGCTGCGGGCAGGAGCCTATGGATGTGCTGGACGATGATGACTTTATCCGCATCGTGGATTTCAACAAGCTGCCGGTGCTGTCGTTCCTTGGAAACGCGGTTTCCGAACAGTGCGAAGCGGTTCTTTTTGACATTGGCCGAGAGATGCGGAAAATTTACAAAAAAGAAATCACGCAGCAGCTTGAAAAATCCGTTGACAGCTTGTATAATACCAATACGGACTTTAACACATTAAAGCACGAAACTGAAGAAAACACGACCAAAGGAGGACAAGAAAATGGAGTTGACGTATTACCGCAAGGGAGATTATCTGTTCCCGAATCTGGCCGTGAAGGACGAGCCGCAGACCATCGGGAAGTACGGGATGCTGCGCAGGATGTACCTGAAAGAGAACCGCAAGAACTGGTATCAGAGTATGCTGATGAGCGGCAAGCTGAACCAGCATCTGGCGCAGATCGAGGAAGCAGCGGAGAGTCGGGTGGAAACCCTGCTGGACAGCCTGAACGAGAAGTTTCCGGCACCAAGCAAGGAGAAGGACCCGCTGGCATGGGTGGCACACCAGAACAGCCTGACGGCGATGGCAGAAGAGATCGTCTTGAAAGAATTGGTGTACAATTAACTGAAACAACAACGGAACAGGATTTGAGCGAAGCAGAGGAAGAAATTGCCTCTGCTTTTTCTTTGCCTGATCTGCCGACCGTGGAACAGCAGATCCGTGCCATCGAAGAACCGATCCGGGCGCGGTATGCGGACGAGATTGCACTTGATTCCGAAGTAGTCGATGAAATCCTGCGCACGGGCAGCAACCGCAGCAAGGGTCAGCTGCGCTTGATCTACAATTTCATGGTCGAGAAAACCCCGGAAGAATACACGGAGTGCGTGAAAAACGAATACGGCACGGGAGGAAAAGGCTTTGAAATTGACGGCGCAAAGTATGCGGTCTGGTTCGATGATCTGGGGCTGCGCATTGCGGCAGGTGACACGGCAAAGGGCGGTACGATTGTCAATGCGTTTCTTTCGTGGGAGAATGTCAGCAACCGTATCCATGAACTGCTCCGGCAGGGCGAGTACGCACCGCAGGCAGTTCTGGATGCTGCACGGCAGAATGCTTTACAGGAACACGCGCAGACATTGGCTTATATGGAGCGTGATTTAGCCGATGGCGTTGCCGAAGCAGTGTTTCAGGATACAGAAATCTTCAGGGGCGGTTTCCCGGAACTGACAGACAGGCTGGCAGACTTGCTGGATGACACGGATTTTCTGACCGATCTCAATGAGAGATTGTCCGCGCTGGGAGAAGCCTACGTCGAAGATAAAGACCTGATGCGGATGCACTTTTATAAGCCGGATAAAGTAGCGGCTCTGTTCCAGCAGTTTGCGAAAACCTATCAGAACTACTCGGCGCGGGATGGTTTTCACTGGAATGAGTACAAACGATTCATCACGGAAGATGAAATCAATGGGTATTTTACGCGGGGCAGCAATTATTCGGACAGTCGGCTGGCAATCTATTCGTTTTTCCTGAATCATGAGGACAAAAAAGTGCGGGCTGACTTCCTGAAAGACCATTACGGGATCGGCGGCAGTAGCCATGCACTCTGTGGGGCAGACGATTCTCACGAAGATCACGATGGCAGGGGCATTGCGTTGGAGCGTGGCTCATACGGAAACCCGTATGCCAGCGTTCATCTGAACTGGAATCAGGCTGCAGGCCGAATTGACCGGCTTATCCGTGCCAGTGAGTATTTGAAACCGGCAGACTACTCCCGGATGCCTGCTTATGAGCGCGAGCGGATGGCAATGCGGGTGATGGGCTTCTATCATCACCTGCCGAACGAAGTGGAACGGCCTTATCCGCAAGACCTTTACCATGAAGAAGGCCGAAAGGCTCTCGTTGAAAAGCTGGAAGCCCCTGAACAGGCGGTGGAACTGCTGGAGCAGATGGACAATGCACTGCTGTCCGTGCCGCTGGATTCCAAAGAATATGAGCGTAAGGCAGAATCCCTCTCTATCCTGCACCAATATGTCGAGGGAACGTACACGATTTTCCCGGAAAAGAAGAGGGCTGTTGAGATTGCGGTTCCTGAACAGGGGCAGATGTCCATGTTTGACTTCATGGAGCAGGAGCCGCAATCGAAAGAGCAGTCAACCGCCGCAGCGGTTGAGAAACCCCAAAAGGCAAAAGTCGTTGCGCGGTATCAGTCAACGGTGATGATGCAGGAGGGATATATCGAGGATATTGCAATTCTGCAATATCCTGATGGCAAGTTCTATAACCATTATAACTATGACGAAGAAAAGGGCACGGGTGCTGCAGAAACAGGGCCGTTTAACAGTCTGAATGATGCAAAGTCTGTCATTCGTCAAACGAGAGAAGATGCAAAAGCAGTAGAATCGTTTGAAAATCAGCCTAAGCAAACGTACAGCAGAGAAAACGGCAGTTTTCTGTATCTGGAAAACGACCATCTGTACCGCGTTGAGCGTTCTAATGCCTACGACGTTTATCTGAAAGATATGGAAAATTCGGCGGTGGCTGGCCGGGTCATTCCGTTACCGTCATATAGCGAAACGCTGGCGAAGAATCCGCTGAACGATTTCCTGAAACTGGATGCAGACCGTACCCAGAAAGACAGCCGCAGCATCTATAAAGAATGTCTGTACACGCTGTTGGAAAAGGTAGAGCGCAGCGAAATCTATCCGCTGCTGCGCGACCACGATACCACCGAGGAAGAAGCAGAAGATCTGATCCGTGAGAAAATCGAGGATTTGTTTGCTTCTGGCGAGGTGGAAAATGCTGCTTACTCCGAGGCTATCGACACATGGGCGCACTTTGGAGAGTGGATTCAGGAAGATATTTTCCAGCGCACCTATCAGGACGTTATTACGGACAGACGGGATGCCGTTGCTCTGTATCAGGATAGCAAGGACGCACCGCAGTGGGTGCGCGGCATGATGGTTCCGTATGCAGCGGAAGAAAAGGCTGTTGAGCCGACCTTGCAGCCCCTGACGATGGATGCTGCCAACGAGTATAACGCTCTGAAAGAGCGTTACCCGGATGCTCTGGTCGGCTATGAGCAGTACGGAAACTTTGAGTTCTACGGCGAGGATGCAAAGCGCGTTTCAGAACTTCTTGGCAGCAAGCTGTTGGAAAAGGAAACCGCACTCGGCAAGGTTGAGGTATCTGGTTTCCCGCGTGAGCAGTGGGTTTTACAGGCAATGAAGCTCTGGAAGCAGGGCGAGAATGTTTATCTATCCGGCCAGCAGGAAGATGGAACCCATGCGCAGACAAAGTATTTCCGCAGGGAGGAATATCTGCCAGTCAATACCATTATTGAACTGGACGATAGAGAGTTCCGTGTGGATTCGGTCAATTTTGAACAGGGAACGGTCAGCTTGCAGGACATGACCCTTGCGAAAGAAGCCCGGTATCCGATCTTCCGAACGGAACCGCTGGAGTACATTCGGCATTTATATGAACAGGCAGATATGCCGCTGGAAGAAGCGGTAGAAGCTACCGTCTTTGCGGCCCTGCACAATGCAGGCGTGGCCTACGAGGATTTTTCCCCGGAGCAGATGGATGTAATCTATTCGGTGGCAGAATCGGGCGGAGAGTTGGAAGATTTGCTCAATCCTGAGTTTCCGCCGGAACAGATGCAGCTGATCGCAGATGTGCAGAACCGAACGGATGCCATTAGCCGCGCAGCGGCAGAGGAAGCCCTTGAACCGCTGACGCAGCAGCCTATGACCCCGGCAGAGGTCAACCATGCAAGGCGGCAGCACAATCTTCCGCTGGACAGTGAAGCAGAAACAGAACAGCCTGTACAGCCTAAACAGGAACCTATGAACTTCCGTATTACGGACGATGATCTCGGCGCAGGAGGGCCGAAAACAAAGTATAAAGCCAATGTGGAAGCGATTCGACTGCTGAAAACGCTGGATGCAGAGCAACGGCAGGCTAACGCAAAGGAGCAGGAGATTCTTTCCCGGTATGTGGGATGGGGCGGCATTCCGCAGGCGTTCGATGAAAGCAATGCGGAGTGGTCGAAAGAGTATGGCGAACTACAGTCCCTGCTCACGGCAGATGAGTATAAGGAAGCCCGCGCCAGTACCTTGAATGCGTTTTACACTTCTCCTACGGTCATCAAGGCAATGTATGAAGCCCTGGGCAATATGGGATTGTCCAAAGGCAATGTGCTGGAACCGTCCTGTGGTGTCGGCAATTTCATGGGTCTGGTGCCGGACAGCATGGAGAAGATTCGGATGTACGGCGTGGAGCTGGATAGCATTTCGGGCCGCATTGCACAGCAGTTGTACCAGAAAAACAAGATTGCGGTGCAAGGCTTTGAAACAATGCAGTTCCCGGACAGCTTCTTTGACTGTGTTGTGGGTAACGTACCCTTCGGCAATTACAAAGTGCCGGATAAGCGGTATGACCGCCACAATTTCCTCATCCACGATTATTTTATCGCCAAGAGCCTTGACCTTGTGCGTCCGGGCGGTGTGATAGCGGTGGTAACGTCCAGTGGTACGATGGATAAGAAGGATTCCTCTGTCCGTGAGTACCTTGCCAACCGTGCCGATCTGGTAGGTGCGATTCGTCTGCCGAACAATGCGTTCCAGCGCAATGCCAACACGGGCGTGGTTGCTGACATTCTGTTCTTGCAGAAGCGTGACCGTGCAGCGGTGGAGCGGGCAGAATGGGTGGATCTCGGTGAAACGCCGGAAGGATATTCCATCAACCAGTATTTTGCAAAGCATCCTGAGATGGTGCTGGGCGAGATCACCACGGAAAGCACCCAGTACGGCAAGCAGGAAACTACGGTCAAGCCCATCGAAGGCGCAGACCTTGCCAAGCAGTTAAAAGAGGCGGTCGGCAACATCCATGCCACCATCACGGAGCCGGAAATTTCCGACGATGAGCTGGATGTGCAGGAAGAACCCATCCCGGCAGACCCCAGCGTGAAGAATTTCAGCTTCACGAACGTGGATGGACAGATTTACTACCGTGAAAATTCTTTCATGAACAAGGTGGAACTGCCTGCCGTTACTGCAGAGCGGGTGCTGGGCATGATCGCTTTGCGGGGAACCACCCGGAAGCTGTTAGATTGTCAGCTGCATGATGGTTCAGATGCGGAAGTACAGCTTTTGCAAAATGAACTGAAACGGCAGTACACCGCATTTAAGGCGCAGTATGGCCTTATCAACAGCACGGCCAACAAGCGAGCGTTCCGACAGGACAGCAGCTATTGTCTGCTGGCATCACTGGAAATTCTGGATGAGGAGAAGAATCTCAAACGGCTGGCCGATATTTTCACCAAGCGTACAATCCGCAAGCCGGAGCCTGTTACCTCGGTAGACACGCCCAGTGAAGCCCTGGCACTTTCCATTGGAGAAAAAGCAAAGGTGGATGTGCCGTTTATGGTGCAGCTCTGCGGTAAACCGGAACAGGAGATTACGGATGAACTGGCAGGTGCGATTTTCCGAAACCCTGTGACACAGCAGTGGGAAACCTCGGATGAATACCTGTCCGGCAATGTTCGTGAAAAACTGGCCACAGCAGAAACCTTTGCTACAAACCATGCAGAGTATCAGACCAATGTGGACTACCTGAAACGGGTACAGCCCAAGGATTTGGATGCTTCAGAAATTGAAGTACGGCTGGGTGCGAACTGGGTGAAGCCGGAGTACATCACGCAGTTTATGAAGGAAGTGTTCAAAACACCGAACTACTATGCTGGGATTGACATTAAGGCAACCTATTCCGAAATTTCTGGTGCATGGAACATTTCGGGCAAGTCGCTGGATCGCGGCAATCCGCTTGTCACCAACACTTACGGAACCCTGCGCGTCAACGGCTATAAGCTGCTGGAAGATGCGCTGAATCTCCGCGATACCAAAATCTACGATACGATTCACGATGCGGATGGCGACCACCGTGTGCTGAATAAGCAGGAAACCATGCTTGCACAGCAGGCGCAGGAATCCATTCGGGAAGCGTTCAAGCAGTGGATTTTCAAGGATTTAGACCGCCGCGAGGATTTGTGTGCGACCTATAATCGGATTTTCAATGCGATTCGTCCCCGTGAGTACGATGGCAGTCATATTCGTTTTGAGGGTATGACTCCGGAAATCTCTCTGATGCCGCACCAGAAAAATGCCGTGGCGCACATTCTGTACGGTAACAATACGCTGCTGGCTCATTGCGTGGGTGCAGGCAAGACCTTCCAGATGATTGCTGCCGGCATGGAGAGCCGCAGACTGGGCTTATCGCAGAAAAACCTCTATGTGGTACCGAATCACCTCACGGAGCAGTGGGGCGCAGATTTCCTGCGGCTCTATCCCAATGCCAATGTGCTGGTGGCAACGAAAAAGGATTTTGAACCCAGCAATCGAAAGCAGTTCTGCTCCCGGATCGCAACCGGCGATTACGATGCCATCGTGATCGGTCATTCGCAGTTTGAGCGTGTGCCGCTCTCCCCGGAACGACAGAAAGCTATTGTAGAGCGTCAGATCGATGACATTGCGCTGGCCTTGGCAGATGCCCGGAGTGAGGACAGCCGCAGTTTTACGGTCAAGCAGATGGAAAAAACAAAGAAAACGCTGGAAGCAAAGCTGCAAAAGCTGAACGACCAGACGAGAAAGGATGATGTGGTTACATTTGAGGAACTGGGTGTTGACCGCCTGTTTGTGGACGAGTCGCATTTCTATAAAAATATGTTCCTCTACACAAAAATGCGAAATATTGCAGGTATCGCCCAGACCGATGCACAGAAATCCAGCGATATGTTTGCAAAGTGTCAGTATCTGGACGAACTGACAGGCGGCAAGGGCGTGACCTTTGCAACCGGAACCCCGGTCAGCAATTCGATGGTGGAGCTGTACACCATTATGCGGTATCTCCAGTATGACACCCTGCAGAAGATGGGACTGAGCCACTTCGATGATTGGGCGGCATCCTTCGGTGAAACCGTCACGGCAATCGAGCTTTCCCCGGAGGGAACGGGCTACCGTGCGAAAACACGTTTTGCCCGGTTCTTCAATCTGCCGGAGCTGATTTCTCTGTTCAAGGAGTCGGCAGATGTGCAGACGGCGGATATGCTGAACCTGCCTGTGCCGAAAGCGGAGTACATCAACGAAGTGCTGAAACCGAGTGAAACACAGGAAGAAATGGTAAGTTCTTTTGCAGACCGTGCCGAGGCTGTGCGCAATGGAAATGTGAATCCCAGATTTGATAATATGCTCAAGATCACCAACGATGGAAGAAAACTGGCACTCGACCAGCGGCTTATGAACGAGATGCTGCCGGATGAGCCGGAGAGTAAAGTGAATCGCTGTGTGGACAATGCGTTCAAGGTCTGGGAAGAATCTGCGCCGGACAAGGGAACACAGTTGATCTTCTGTGACTTATCGACACCAAAAGCCGATGGCACATTCAATGTTTATGATGATGTGCGGGAGAAGCTGGTGGCGAGAGGTGTTCCCCGTGAAGAAGTGGCGTTCATTCACGAGTACAACACCGAAACGAAAAAAGCAGACCTGTTTGCAAAGGTGCGCGCTGGACAGGTGCGTATCCTGATGGGGTCTACGCCGAAACTTGGCGCAGGAACCAATATTCAGGATCGGCTGATTGCCCTGCATCATCTGGATTGTCCGTGGAAGCCGTCTGACCTGGAACAGCAGGAGGGACGTATTCTCCGGCAGGGAAACCGAAATAAGCAGGTGAAAATCTATCGTTACGTCACGGAAAATACGTTTGATTCGTATATGTGGCAGATTCTGGAGAATAAGCAGAAGTTTATTTCCCAAATCATGACTTCCAAATCTCCTGTCCGTGCCTGCGACGATGTGGACGATACCGCACTGTCCTATGCCGAAATCAAGGCACTGGCAACGGGCAATCCCTACATCAAGGAAAAGATGGATTTGGATATTCAGGTCAGTAAGCTGAAACTGCTGAAAGCCAACCACACCAGTCAGATTTATAGCTTGGAATCGGATATTGCGCGCCGCTATCCACGAGAAATTACTGCGGCAAAGGGTCAGATCGAAGCACTGAAAACGGATATGGAAGCGGCAAAACCGCTTCTGGCGCAGGATAAAGACCACTTCGATATGGAGATCAGCGGCAAGGTGTACACCGAACGCAAGGAAGCGGGCGCGGCCATCATTGAGGCTTGCAAGGCTCTGAAAGCGGCTGGCACCGAGGGCAGGATCGGCAGCTACGGTGCGTTTGAACTGCATTCCCGGTTTGACAATTTCGATAAGGTGTTCCGATTGTCCATCAAGGGCGCATGGAACTACTCAATGGAAGTCGGCAAAGACCCGCAGGGTAACATTCTGCGTGTTACCAATGCGCTGGCAGGCATCGAAAGGACACTACCGCAGGTGGAGCGCAGACTGGAAAATCTGGAACAGCAGTTGGCGCAGGCAAAGGAAGAAGCCAAACGTCCTTTTGCGCAGGAAGCGGAATTGGCCGAAAAATCCGCGCGCCTTGCGGAGCTGAACGCTCTGCTCAACATGGATGAAAAGGGCAGTGAGGATGCGCTAGGAGTGGACGAGGATGCAGCCGAAACCGAAGTTGCAGACAGGCCGCGCCAGCCTGTGAACTATGCAGGCCGCGTTGCAGAGCGCACTGCGGACAATGTGCGGAAACCCTCTGTGCTGGCGCAGCTTCATGCAAAACAGGCAGAGCGCAGCGCAGAACCGCAGAAATTCCAGAAGCGGAAAAGTCATAATATGGAACTGTAAATAGGATAACCCCGTTAGATCTCTGCAAGGAATCTAACGGGGTATTTTTGAACAAGGAGGGCATTTGCTGACATTAACACCGATCAATTTGAAAACGGCAAACGCATTTGTGCAGCAGTATCACCGCCACCATAAACCGACGCGAGGGCATAAATTCTCAATCGGCGTATCTAAAAACGGAGAACTGGTGGGCGTTGCTATCTGCGGCAGACCCGTGGCACGGCGGCTGGACGATGGCTACACGCTGGAAGTCAACCGTCTATGTACGAATGGAACGCCGAACGCTTGCAGTATTTTGTATGCGGCGGCATACCGTGCAGCACGGGCCATGGGCTACAACAAAGTTGTTACCTACATTCTGGACACGGAGAATGGCAGCTCCCTGAAAGCTGCCGGCTACACCTGTGAGGGCAGAGCCGGAGGCTTGGAATGGAACGGCGCAAAAGCACCAAAACAGGCTGACCAATATCCGCGCCAGATGAAAACACGATGGGTCAAGAAAAAGGAGGTCTTGCATGGCGGTTGACCGCAAACAGCAGATGAAAGAAATCACGGAACGGCTGGAGCAGGGCGTAAAGGACATTTTCACTTCGGAAATGTATACGACGTATCTGCGCACGATGGCAAAATTCCATAATTACAGTTTTAATAATACGCTGCTGATCGCTATGCAGCGACCTGATGCCACACTGGTGGCAGGGTTTAACGCATGGAAGAATAAGTTTAACCGTTACGTCAAAAAAGGCGAAAAGGGCATCCAGATCATTGCCCCGGCTCCCATCAAGGAAGTGGAAGAACGCGAGAAAATCGACAAGGATACGGGCCTGGCCGTGTTGAACGAAAATGGCGAGCCGGAAATGGAACGTGTGGAGTATGTGGTTCCGCGTTTCCGAGTGACGACGGTTTTTGATGTTTCACAGACCGATGGGGAACCGATTCCGTCGCTGGAAGTGAACGAACTGACCGCCAGCGTTAAAGACTATGCGCTGCTTACGGCGGCAATCGAGCAGGTATCGCCCGTGCCGATGCGGTTTGATGAAATCAAAGGGGATGCAAAAGGCTATTACAGTGATGCAGACAAAGAAATCTGCATTCAGGTCGGCATGGGCGAGAGCCAGACCATAAAGACGATGATCCACGAGGTTGCTCATGCGATGCTGCATAACAGCGATTTGATGAAACAGCGCGGGGAAGAAAAAGACAGGCTTACAAAGGAAACCGAAGCGGAGAGTATTGCATTTACGGTCTGCTCAGTTCTGGGCATTGATACGTCCGACTATTCTTTCCCGTATGTGGCAAGCTGGGCCAGCGGCAAGGAGATGAAGGAACTGAAAGATTCGATGGATACGATTCGATTGACCGCAGCCGACTTTCTGGAAAAGCTGGAAGCGGCAGTCGCGGAAAGGAGCGCAGAGCGCATGACCGCGATGCAGTATGCAGAAAAGTTGATTGCCGACAAGGAGCAGGGAATAACGATTTTCGATGATGAGCAGCGAAACCTCATCGTGAATTTTGCTTTCAAGCTGGATGACCGGGCTGCAACGGAAGAACTGGTGAACGGTCTGGCGGCTGCACTGGCCGAGGATGACAAAGAAGAAGTCAACCGCCTGATGTACGATGCACAGGAGAAAATCGAAAATCTCCCGGATGGGATGATTGGACTTTCCGAAATGCACGACTACGGTTATCTGAAAGATGATGTGCTGCCGCTGACGAAAGAAGGCGCACGGGAGTGGCATCGGCTGGGTGAGAGGATTTATCCGCTGTTCCGTGATGGAACAGCAGGCGATTATGCAAGCCAGGAGGAAATCGAGCAGCACGATGGTATTTTCGGCATAAAGGCAGACGCATGGGATGCGATTTTGCTGGAACAGCGGGAAGATTATGCAGAGGACGAGTATGCGCGCCCGGATTTTAAGCTGACAGTAATAAACCGTGAACAGGCTCTGCGGCTGTATGACGAGGGAAAGCAGATATATCTTGTCCGCATCAGCCCGTGGCCGATTCTTGTCACGGCACGAGAGGAAATCGAGCGCGGAAGTGACACCTTCCAGATTGCAATAGCAGATTTGGAACAGGAGCGGAACATGACAGAACAGGAAAATATGCTGCTGTATGGCAGCGAAAAGCAGTTCGGTATTTATCAGATCACAGAGCGTGACCCGGAACACGACTACCGTTTCATGGGACTGGACTATGTGCAGAAGAAAGGCATGACAGTTGCCCGTGCAGATTATGACCTGATCTATGCCGCACCGCTTACGGAAAAGGATACGCTGGATGGCATTTATGAACGATTCAATATTCAGCGTCCAGCAGACTTTACGGGGCATTCGCTGTCGGTCAGTGATGTGGTGGTGCTCAACGATGGCAGTACAGTCAAAGCCTACTATGTGGACAGTATTGGATTTGCTGAACTGCCGGAATTTTTCAAGGAAAGGAATATGGATTTGCAGAAAGAAAACCTTTTGAACGAAAAATTGCAGGAAATCGAAATCTTTGATAAGCTCGGTCTTTTCAGCAATGGCCGACTGCGGGATGAAGATGTGCCGGAGGGCTTATATCGCTATGATCTGCGCGGTTCGGACTATGACCCAGGCCAGCCCATTACAGTGGAGAAAACTGTGGTGGTGAACCATGCGGCATCTGTTCTGATGGCCGAAGAACTTGACCTTGGCGCAGAGGGACGGCTGGAACTGGGTGAGGAAGGACTGAACTTCACAGGCGCAGAGTTGACCGTGCGAGAGTTCATGGAGGAACAGCAGCAGAAAAACAATGTGCTGATCCATGGCGATTCCGACCACATCACAGTCGAGGGGCATATCGGTACATGGTACGCTATTGATGAAACGGAAATCGGTGGCGAAAAGTTCTTCCTGCTGGAGCATGAGGAGCACGGCGATATGGCGGCCTGTGTTGCAGTCAATGAGCAGGGCAAGCTGGTGGCAGAGGATTTGTGGAACGGCTTCGATGAAGATTTTCAGGAGGCTGTGCAGAAATATCTCTCTGAAAAATGGAATATGCCGAAAAAAGAAGATGTGGTGTCGGAGATCATTGAAAAGGCTGTGCCTGTGCCGGATAACAACGCACAGGACTATTCGGATGTGCCTGTCTACTATGAGCCGTTCAGCTATGCCAAAGAAAATGACGAGGTGGATTTATACCGCACTTCCTATCGGCTGAACAGCGAGTGCAAGCAGGCAATCCATGAAGCGATTGCGGACAACTATGATGGGATGTACCTTGGCGATGGCGCGGTCAATCAGGTGGTGCGGCAGTACGGTATGGAGCGCGTGGGCTACATTCTAGCAAATACTCTGCACCATAAAAGCTACGATGGCCGCTTTTCTCACAGCAATAAAGAATGGTCAGAGCAGGTCAGCACCCCGGAGCATAATGCAGACCGCATGACCTTCCGCGCGGACTGGGTGGTTGACAGCCACCCGGCTATTCTGGATGGCTTTGTGACGATGTTCCGGGAAGAACTGGATGCGCAGAAAGAACTGGAACAGGAGCAGCCTTTCGTAAAGCAGTTCTATGTGGTCGAAAATTTGCAGGCCGCACCTTTGAAAATTGAGCGGTTCGGAAATCTCGACGATGCAATGTCGCAGTATCAGGCACTTCCGAACCATTACATGAAAGCCTTGGGCGTGGAGAAGAATCCTGATCCAATGCCGGGTTCACTGGATGTTTTGCAGTGCAGGAACGGCATTGACACCATTGTGGAGGACTACAAAACGGTTCCGGGCTGGGATAACCCGTATATCCAGAATCATGTTGTCCAGCCGTTGCAGGGGGCCTTAGCCGTGCAGGATGTGGAACTGGCCTACGAATTGCCGGATGCCTATTTCTATATCCAGACCTGTGACGATGGCTTCGACTATACTTTATATAATAAGGACTTCACGGAACGGGATGGCGGTGTCCTTGAAACAGATGGAGATAAGCCTGTGCAGGCGGCTATGACGGAACTGCTTGTAGAGTTTGGCTGCGATGCGGCAGAGGGTAAAGTCATGGATGCGGCAGAACTGCGGGAACAGGCCGATACGGTGGCGGAACAACAGGCAGAAGTTTTGAAAGAAAAACTCGCCGCAGAAAGACCTGCGCCGGAAGAAACGCTCAGCTTTTATGTTGCGGAGTGTTTGGAGTTTACGTTTGCGGGAGAGTTCCACGACCATCTGACGATGGAAGAAGCCTTGGAAGCCTACGACAAGATTCCGTCTGAGCGGATGAACGCCGACAAGTGCATTGGATTCTGCATCGAGGAAGATGGTGGCTTTGTTGGAATGTATGAGCTGGTCGTGAACGATAAAGTGCAGCGCGAGAACATCAACTCCATCAACTATTTCAGGGATGATAAGCTGGTGCAGCAGGCTATTTCCGATATGGAAAAACTGATGGAGGCACGGCAGAAGAGCAAGGAGCAGGAACGCAGCAGTACGAAAAAGTCTGTTCTGGATGCCCTGCGCAGTCTGAAAGCCAAGAAACAGGAGCAGCCTGCACAGGAACAGGATAAGCCGAAGAAAGCGAAAAAGAAAGGGATGGAGTTATGAGCAATGTACGTTTTGATGAACTGGAATTGATGCTGATGGCGATGTTTGAGCAGCCGACACTCAAAGACACGATTCAGGTATTGATGGAGGTTCAGCCGCTTGTGGCAGAGGATGCAGAGATGGCTGCGCTTGTCCAGCAGACCATCCCGAAGATGCAGCGGTTGACTGAGCCGCAGTTCAAGGGGCTGGAACTGGAATGGTATAAGCCGGAAGAACCAAATAAGAAAACAGAGGTGGCGGAGAAATAATGGCAACAGATATGTTTGTGATTTACCAAATCAATGATGCCGAGAAAAATCGGGAATACCGTTGCCGTAGTTATGCGTATCAGATCGAACACGGCTTTATGATAACAACGGACAATTATGAAATCAGCTATTGCGCTAAAGCATCGCAAGGTCTGTTTCCGGCGAAAATTCGTGAAAACATGGAAAGCCTGAATCCCGACAAATTCAAAATCAGAAAATTTGGTGTCAGTGACGTTATTGCAATCACAGCGGCAGGAAAGACCGCATTTTACTATGTGGACAAAGAATCACTTGTAAAGTTCAATGGCTTTCTGGCACCAAAAGCTGAGGGCAGCTATCTGATCTTGAATGAGGGTGGCTATCAGATAGAAGGACAAACAGATACATGGAAAGTCATTGACGAAAAGAATGTGCAGGAGCAAAGATTTGTGCAGCTTGTCTGTGAACAGACAAAAAAGCAAAGGCCGGATATTATTCTTCATGACAGCGGAGTTTTGGTGGCGCAGACGATTTACGGATTTGATAGTTCGGTTATGAAGAAAATCGAGAAGTTTCTTCGAGAACAAAAGCCGGAACTGCTGCATTACCAGAAATTTTTGGAGAATGGCACCGCAGAACGTGCCAAGGAATCTGGCACAGAGCAGAATTACAACATGATTGATGGCTGTGTCAACAATAATCCGAAGAAACCGCGTATCATCGGAAATCGAATTTCGGTCCTTGACCGCCTGCACATCAAGTTGGAAGAGCGAAAACAGAAAAGTCAGCCCCAACAGCAACAGCAGCAGGAAAGAAGCCGGAAAAATTAAAAATCCGATGCAGTGCAGAGTGGTGGTTCCATAAAAAGAGCCACTACTCTTATTTTGTAACCGAAACGGAAACAAAATATTATGAAACTCAAAAATAGTTTCCAAATGATTGATATTCTTGGCGAGAGAGCGTATAATATAAGTACAAGAATAGGAGGCGATTATATGCTGGATGTAAATATGATAATTGCAAACAACATTCAGGCTGAACTGAAAAAAGAAAACAAAAAGCAGGTTGATCTGGCAGAAGGAATTGGAGTCTCCAAGCAGACAATGAGCAAAATCATGAATGGTGTAAGAGCAATCAACGCGATTGAACTTCATAAAATTTCTGAATACCTTCATGTAACGATGGATTCTCTGATGAAGATGCCCGAAAAGCCGACGCTTAACGATGAACTTGTTGCTTGCCTTCTTCTTGGAACGAGTCTTATAACCAAGAGCCGGCTTGCCCCACGGTGTAACCGGGCCCGGGCGACCAACAGGGCTCTTGCCCTCACCGCCGCCGTGCGGGTGGTCATTCGGGTTCATGACGGAACCTCTGACGGTCGGTCTCCAACCCATGTTTCTCTTACGGCCGGCTTTACCGATCTTCACGTTCTCGTGGTCGATATTGGAAACCTGGCCGACGGTTGCCATGCAGGCATCCGGAACATTTCTCAGCTCGCCGGACGGGAGTCTCAGCAGAGCCATGCCGTTTTCCTTAGCCATCAGCTGAGCCATGATGCCGGCTGCACGGGCAAGCTGTGCGCCCTTGCCGGGGTAAAGCTCAACGTTGTGGACAAAGGTACCGGTGGGGATATTTGCGAGCGGCAGTGCGTTGCCGGGCTTAATATCTGCATCCTTACCGGAGAACACCTGATCGCCGACCTTCAGGCCGTTCGGTGCGATGATGTATCTCTTCTCGCCGTCTTCGTACTGCACGAGTGCGATGAAAGCGGAACGGTTCGGGTCGTACTCGAGGGTGAGGACCGTAGCAGCCATGTCGTTCTTCTGGCGCTTGAAGTCGATCACACGGTACTTCTTGCGGTTGCCGCAGCCTCTGTGGCGAACGGTGATTCTGCCGTAGCTGTTGCGGCCGGCAGCTTTATTCTTCGGAGCCAGCAGGCTCTTCTCCGGACCCGTCTTGCTCAATGCGCTGAAGTCCGTGGTGGACATGTTGCGGCGAGCATTCGTAGTCGGCTTATAGTTAATGATTGCCATTGTGTTTCACTCCTTGTTTGGCTTTGCGGGATCGGGCAAATTCCCATTCATGCCCTTGGGGTTCGAATTACTCGAGCCGAATTAAACCATGGACTCGAAGAACTCGATGGACTTGCTGCCCTCGGTGAGGGTTACAACAGCCTTTTTCCAAGCTCTGGTGTAGCCTTCATATCTGCCCTGGCGACGGAACTTGCCGCGAACGTTCAGGGTGTTGACCTTCTGAACCTTGACGCCGAACAGCTCTTCAACCGCCTTAGCGATTTCAATCTTGTTTGCATCCTGGCAGACTTCAAATGTGTACTTCTTATTCGCAACGCCGGTCATGGATTTCTCCGTGATGATGGGGCGAATGACGATGTCCTGCGCTTTCATTATGCGTACACCTCCTCAATTTTGGAGACGGCATCCTTTACAACGATGAACTTGTCCGCGTTGAGGATGTCATATACGTTCAGCGTGTTGACCTGTGCGGTCTTAACGCCCGGGATGTTCGCTGCGGAAGCGATGACCTGTGCATCGACCTCGGAGAGAACGATGAGCGCCTTCTTCTCGCTGCCGAGCGCCTTGAGCATCTCAGCAATCTTCTTCGTCTTGTAACCCTCGGTTGCGATGGAATCGACAACGATCATTTCGTTATCCTGAACCTTGCTGGAGAGTGCGGACTTCATAGCGAGACGCTTCACCTTCTTGTTGAGGGTGACGGTGTAATCTCTCGGCTTCGGTGCGAACACGATGCCGCCGTGTGTCCACTGCGGAGCTCTGGTGGAGCCCTGTCTTGCACGGCCTGTGCCCTTCTGTCTCCACGGCTTTCTGCCGCCGCCGGAAACTTCGGAACGGGTGAGGGCGGACTGTGTGCCCTGTCTCTGGTTTGCGAGATACGCCTTGACCATATCATTCATGACGGAAACGTTCGGCTCAATACCGAAAACGCCTTCTGCAAGCTCGATCTTTTCGACCTCTTTGCCTGCCATGTTCAAAACTGCTACTGTAGGCATTCTTTATTCCTCCTTCCCTTACGCTTTCACGCTGTCGCGCAGAACAACGGTGCCGCCGTTCGGGCCCGGAATAGCGCCCTTAACTGCGATGAGATTGTTTTCTGCGTCTACCTTGACAACAGCGAGGTTCTGGACTGTGACCTTCTCTGCGCCGAGGTGACCAGCCATCTTCAGGCCCTTCCAAACTCTGGACGGGCTGGAGCAAGCACCGTTGGAACCGCCGTGGCGTGCAACCGGGCCGGAACCGTGGGTCTCTTTAAGTCTCTGGAAGTTCCAGCGCTTGATGACGCCGGCGTAACCCTTACCTTTGCTGGTGCCCGTTACGTCGACCTTGTCGCCGTTTGCGAACACGTCAGCCTTGATGAGGTCGCCTACGTTGTAAGCGCCGCAATCGCTGAATCTGAATTCCTTCAGGGTCTTCTTCGGGGCAACGTCGCCCTTCTTGAAGTGGCCGGTGAGCGGCTTGCTCACGCGCTGCGGCTTCTGATCGCCGAAGCCAACCTGAACTGCATCGTAGCCGTCGTTTTCAACAGTCTTCTTCTGTGTGACAACACACGGACCGGCTTCAACAACTGTTACGGGCACGACTCTGCCCTTTTCGTCGAAGATCTGCGTCATGCCGATCTTCTTGCCGATGATTGCTTTCTGCATTTTGTATCCTCCTTTAGGTTATTGGTCGGATCTCTCCGACATGACCCTCCTGCCTGTAGGTTGAGCGGTTATCTGCCGAACGAAATCAGAGTTTGATTTCGATCTCAACACCGGCGGGGAGCTCTAAGCCCATCAACGCCTCAACGGTTTTGTTGCTGGGTCTCAGGATGTCGATAAGTCTCTTATGGGTTCTCATCTCGAACTGCTCACGGCTGTCCTTGTACTTATGAACAGCGCGCAGGATGGTTACGATCT
>OGYW01000462.1_pt1 | contig 37801 bp, 49 predicted proteins | sample 1576621 | NCBI WGS metagenome assembly OGYW01 (sample SAMEA3541528, study PRJEB24748) | human gut metagenome | biome: human gut; feature: human-associated habitat; material: faeces | place: China | collected 2012 | reverse complement strand
AATTCCGGTACCGAACGCCGTGATCATCGCCTTGATCTCGGCATTATCATAAATATGTCGTCCCACACTTCCAGCTTGTTCCAGGATCCCGGAGCGACCACCATGAACGTTGCAGGAAGTTTCCCGTTTTCGTCCAGCTTCTTAGCCAGTTCCACATGTTCCTCGTAGCTGTACACATGCTCCCGGCTGTATTCCCGGTACACGGCCTGCAGGTTGTCTACCGATATACTCTCCAGTTCTTCCTTACTGACCAGCCTGTCTCCGGATGATCTCCAATATCCGTGTGCGTCGATCTGCCACTGGGCGCGGGTATAATCCTCTTTCGACTTTTTGACAGGTTCATCGGCGTATGCCGTGGATCTGTCCGTTGGCAGCTTGCGGAAAAGCAGGATATATTCCGGACATCCCACGCCCATCTTTGATCCGTCTTTACACTGTTCCGTCCATCCCAGGCGGTAGGTCTGATTGTTCTCACGCACCACATCAGTTACAACGGTAATCATGCCGAAGTACTGGAAACCATGCTTCATGTAATGCTCAATGCAAAGTGCGTGGAACGGTTCGATTGTCGGCATTCCGGTTCCGGTCGCATTACCGAACAGCACACGGTCCTTTACGTGGATGGCTGCCACTCTGCCGGGACGTAATACCCGGAGCAGCTCCGGTGTCAGGAAATCCATCTGTTCAAAGAATCGATCTGTATCCTGATTATGTCCGAAGTCGTTATAATTGGCGCTGTACTCGTAGTGGTTGCCGAAAGGAATAGACGTATGTATCAGATCAATACTGTTGCTTTCCATTGCCCTTGTTTCTTCCACGCAGTCACCATATACCGCTTCGTAATGATTTCCTCTTACCGTTCTTTCTTCTCTGCTTCCTTCCACGCCCATCTTCCTTTCCAGCCGCTCTGCTTTATTCGCAGAATTCAGGCCATACCTCTTTACGATCTCAATCATCTTTGCAACCATGTGATTATGATTCTTCCATTTTTCTTCCAGCGCTTCACGGATCTGCCGCTCATTCTCCATGTAGATGATGTCAATCACTACTCTCTCAGTCTGCAGGAACCTATAGCACCGGTGTATTGCCTGGATAAAATCGTTAAACTCGTAATCAATCCCCAGAAAGATCTCCCGGTGACAGTACCGCTGAAAGTTACATCCGGATCCGGATAATGATTTCTTGGTAGCAAACAGCCGGCTCTTGCCATTGGAGAAATCAATCACTCTCTGTTCCCGGAGATCATAGTCCATAGATCCGTAGATATCTAGCACTCCGGGAATAGCTTTCAGAATAGCCGCGCGCTCGCTTTCCAGATCATGCCACAGCAGAAAATGATCATCCGGGGATTCATTTACAATCTCCTGCATCTTTGCCACCCTTGCACCGATACTCTCCCGTTTTACCGCCGCAGCTTCTTTCAATCCCTCTGCCGCTTCCTGGAACAGCTGCATCTGTCCGTCTCTGTCCGCGGTATCACCATAATGTACCGGCAGCTCATGCCACCGTACATCCAGTTCCGGCAGATCATAACCGTCATCAGAATAATCAGGATCCAAATCTGAAGGTTTCGTGATGAATAACGCCCAGCTGCTTACCCACAGCCAGAACTCGTCTTCCATGTTCGGGTACAAGGTCAGGTTATTTGCCTTGGTGCTGTCACGTTGGAAAAACCTCGTTAATGCCTGTCCGGTATCCATCACTTCCAAATATCCTGCGTAGTGGATCAGCTCCTTATATTTGTTCGGTGACGGGGTGGCCGTGGCTACCAGCTTATACGGTACGTGCTTAAATTTGTCAAGGAACGTCTGATAGGTCTTGCTGCCGAAGCTCCGTAAAACACTGGCTTCATCAAGTGACGTTGCTGCGAAGTATTCCGGCCGGATGTCTCCATCCCGGACACGTTCATAATTGGTCAGCACGATCTGACTACTGCTCTGTTCCACTTCTTCCATCGTCCGGCAATACTCCGGGCGCTCATATCCAAGGATATCTACCGCATCCCTGGTGAACTCCTGCTTTACTCCAAGTGGCAGCACAATCAGTGCTCTACCGACACAGTGATCTGCTGCCTGATGGCAGAATTCAATTTCCTGTATGGTCTTACCAAGACCGAAAGATTCAAAAAGTGCCCGTCTGCCGCCTTTCAGTGCCCAACATACAGCGTCACGCTGATGCGGTTTCAATGCTTTGTTAATCTTTGCAGGATCCACAACAAATCCGCTGTCCTGCGCCAGTTCTATTTTTGATTCTAAAAATTCTCTGTAAGTCACTTGTTCAAAAGGAACCTGCTATAGCGTTACCCCGGCCGGAGGTTCGGCTCCTTTCTTGCTTAAAATTGAATTTCCATGCAGAAATATCTTTTGTAGCTACAAATCTGACATAATAATGGTATAAAATTTCAAAAATACATATTTTCAAAGGAGACATACCTATGTTTAAAATACTTAAAACACAATTTTTAACCATTTCATTGGTTATTCTTTTCATTACACTTAAAATAGTTTCAACAATTCTTCCTGATGAATTTGCATTCTGCTTCTGTTCTACTGTATTTATGCAATACACTGAGCTATGGTTCCGAATCTACGAATTATCCGAACAGTTTCGTCCCATATGGCCTTGGCAGCATTAAGCTGCCATGTGCCTATTCTTTGAGAAAATCATCTATGCTCATCTGCCCTTTGCAATTACCACCTATCGTTGACGGATCCCATCCGACTCCGATGTATTCCAGTACCTTTGCCCAGCCATAATCATTTCCTTCTGCATCCTTACACATATGAAACATCAGATAATCCCATTCCTTTGGATTGCTTTCATACAGCAGATCGAATCTGTGCGGTCTCTTTTCCATATGGATTCCAAAGCCGCACATGCTGCAACCGGTTCTCTGCGCTTTGGTGGTATACAGAGTTCCGTCCGGTTTCTTCTCAATGGTCCCATATATCTCCGGGATCAACGACTCCGGCATCACAAAGTTCTCTGTAATCCTTCCCTCTTTAAGTAACTGTTCATGGAATTCATCCTTCCAACCATTCCGCCACTGTTCGTCCATCTCCAGCGCCAGTGTCAATATGTCCTGACGGTGGAAGATAGCAAATGGTGCTGATCTGATGGTAGAGGCTCCGAAGTAGTTGCAGCCATTCATCCGCAGGCTCTTGGCACGTCTGCCACCCTCAGATGCCATCAGTCCCAGATATGGCACGCTGTTATGTTCCTTACCCCAGTCATCACAGTTCTTTTCCTTAAGGTAGTAACAGCACTTGGAAGATACCAGGAAATCCGGCTTCTGAAAATCGCAGCCCTCATTATCGTTCTCATAACCACCAAACAACTTTAACCATCTGTGGTTAAGCTTCATCCGGGAATCTTTCTGCCACCCACCATATTCCCCAGTCTCCCCGGTAATAATGGCATGCCGCACTGTCTTATTCTTCTCAGATGGATTCTGCAGTAATTCTATCTTTGCTGCCACTTCCTTGGATATTACCGGGAATCCGAATTCCTGTATCACTTTCGGTTTACTCCAATAGGTTCCGTCCTCGCGTTTCAACGGTGGTACATTGATAATTCCGATTGCCTTGTGCACCTTCTGAATACTCTTGTCTTCCAGATATGATGCGGATACTCCCGGAACATCAATGTTGCATACCTTTTTCAGAAATATGTAAAGGATAATGCTATCCAGTCCACCTACTGATACATGGCAATTAAGGCCTCTCTTATCACACTCCCGGCGAAACTCTTCCGCGCGAATCTGCGCATATTTTCTTTTATAACTATAATCCTGCTTTTCTTTCTGCATGAATGAAGCAATCTTTGCATATGCCCCGATTCTCTCCATTCTTTCTTTTACTGATTCCATTATTATCTTCGGAGTAAAGAGCTCTTTCACGCTGGCCAGCAAACCTCTCACTCCTTTCGATTTACTTACATATGCGGTGTCAAAATATCACATGTGGTTTTTACTTGTGTTGTGGTTTATCGCAACAAATTGCCAAAACTATTGGCTTTAATCAACAATTTTTCCCTTCCGGCTTCTCGCACCGCTCAAATTCGATAACCCATACCCACGGATTCGCAGTCCAGCCGCAACTGTCAAGATCGGATTTCTTGATGGTGGAATCCCATACATCGGGAAAACCAAGTGCTGTTGATGTATAGTCGAAACATCCCTCTGCTTCTGCATCATCGTCTGTCATATCCTGTAACCGCTCCACCCTGACATCCGTAACCTTAAGCCAGATACGTGCGGCTTCTTTCGGCATGCGGATGGATGGGTGCCACTTTATTTTTACCTCTTTCCCATCGCGATAAAATTTTTCGCTATCGGAATAATTTGCACGGTACATATATCTGTATTTGTCCTTGTACCATGTTTCCCGAATATACAGTATATCGCCCGGACATATCGGGCAGGTACGTTCTGCTATGCTTAACTTGTCTGTGTGCTCTTTATTCGCATAGTTATGTACTGCGTAAGTACGTTTATCAGAATCATAAAAATCCATATCCGGCACAACATAATCATTGGCATCTTTATTGATTCGTCTAGTGCAGCTCTTTCTCCCGTCTAGAATTGCCCGAACCATATCGGTATTGAATAAAATCGGTTTAATTGCCATCTTCCTCACTCCTTTCCGGAATCTTAGGTCTCTCCGCCATCACTGGATAGCTGCAGTCATACGGCTTGGTCCGGCCGATCCGTATGGCCTGCACACTGGGATGCTGCTCCATCTTCCGCAGCTCATCCTCGCTATGAAATCCTCCACTCATATTGCCATCTCCTTATACTGTCCGATTACCAGCAGCGTTGTGGCAAGATCCCTGTACTTACTCTCCAACTCCTTAATCTGATTTTCCAATTCATCCATTCGGTTCGTAACAAACGATTCCAGGGCATCTATTTCACCAAGCGGAGAATTTACCACCTCAACCTTTTTAATCGGTTCCTGTGGCACTGTGGCGCGCGCAGCGGCATGATTATCAAGTATCTCTCCGCTGATGATCTCCAGTATCTTTGATTTCGGGCAGGCATTAAGGTCCGCCAGGATCTGTATCTGCGAAGGCTTATGCTTTGCATTCTTATATCTCCGTATGATTTCTTCATTTGACATTTCCATCAGATCACCTTCTCTATCTGTTCCAAATTTTCGATGTTAAGACTGGATCCATCCCGAAACTCCATGTATGATCCCTGCGCAGTCAATTGGTATCCGTCGATTATGTGTGTGATGCCAGGGTAATCATCCTTCAGCCGTACCTTGGTTCCGATTGGCATCTCGCACATCGTTACTGCCACCATTAGTGCTTTATAAGTATCTCTAGTCATCCTCATCCTCCTGTTGCTTGTATGCCTGCAAAAATGCTTTAAACTTTTCCAGTGCGTTCTTCTGGTGCGCCGTCGGTGGATCCTTCTTGGTGGTCACCGTAAGATGCAGATCAAAGAGATGTGCGATCTCCCGGCTGGCGTTGATGTAACCATGCTTTAATCCGTCATGATATCCTTTCACAGGTCGGTATTCGTCGATCTGTTTCTTGCCCTCGCCCTGTCCGCCGGCGGTCTTGTTCCGGAGCTGGTAACCAGCCTGTGCATACTGCCGTATGTATTTCTGCTCCATCTCATCCAGCTTGTCCTCCGGGTAGTGAAGAAAGCCGACTTTCCAGCCTGTGATATTATCCGCGGTATACAGTCCATGATTTTTGATAGACAGATCTATGTGCTGATACCCGGATAAGTGCTGTGCCAGTCTTGTCAGCAGGTGCTTGGCCTGTCCGATGTATGCATACTGGATTCCGTCTTCCGTCCGGGTCAGGAAATAGATTCCGCTCCCTTCGTCCACATGTGGATTGACTTCCAGGATCCTCTTTTTATTCTTGGCTTCGATTACCTTTGTTCTTCTAAAGTTCTGATTCACTCTTGCCGCTCCTTGTATTTATCCATCAGCGCTCGGTATATCCGGCACTGCTCATAATTGCTGTCACAGTACCTGCTCCGGTACTGCTCCCGGTCTTTGCCAAAATCAAAACGGTTGATGCACTTGGTTTTGTCAATCAGTCCCTCGCAGGTGATCCGCTGCTTATCCCCAGAGAGGAAGAAAGGACATATAGCATTGACATCTTGATATTGCGACATTCTCCTTCTCCTTTCCTCAATTCGACAACAACTGTTTCTCCAGCTCTGCCATGTCTTCGTAATTGCTACGCATCATTCCCTTGTTGATCTTATCCGTCTTCTGCTCAGGTGCTCTCCGTTCGGCTCTCTCCCAAGTACGGACTGCTGCTTTCCAATCCCTCATTTTATTTTTGCCGATCATCCAACCATTGGAGGAATAAAAGTCCACAAACTTTTGTGGATCAACGGAGTTCTTTCTTTCCTGGCAGTAAGCCCTGACATCATCAACCGACGGTGGCTCAAATTTTTTCTTAGTACCTTTAGGTACTTCTTTTTTAAAATTCTTTATTTCTTTATATTCTTCATTTGTTGGGAATAGCGTGGGAATAGGTTGGGAATTGCCTGGGAAGTTGCTTGGGACATTTTGGTAAGCATCGTAATTATTTACCGTAAATACGGTATTTTTGGAGTATGTCTGCTTGGCAATCTCCTTGGTAAAAATTAAGTGCTTAACAGCAGTCCTTACTTCGTCTGTTGTGAGGTTCGTTTCCTCTGCAAGCTTCCCATATGATGATACGAACGATCCACGCGGTATCATTTTTCCCTCTATCTTCGTATCCTTCCAGTAGGCTTTTAACAGCATATGGATAAACAGCCGGCAGGTATTTATGTTCCCATACCATTCCCACTCCAGTATCTTCCGGCTCAGCTTTATGTAATCCATATCCGTCACCTACCCTATTCCAAATTCTTTCAGTGACATCTGCCCGGTATCTTCCTTGGGTGTCAGACACTGCCTGATAGCCTTGCAACGCTTGCTGCAGCTACTTGTCCGCATCTGCTCCCGGTACAGATAAGCCTTGGCCTTCTGGCGGTCTCCCAGGCTGCCGTCCGGCCGGAAGTATCCGTTATCTATATTTATGATCAGAGTGTCACGGTACAGCAGAGCCTCTTCCATCAGCTTCCTGTTCTTCCTGTCGCTCATGTGTGTATCAGCTGACAGCTTTTCCCGTGAGATTCTGTTGGCATATCCAAAAGGTATGTAATTCTCAATCAGAATAGTGATCACCTCCTGGGCGGCGCTACCGTCCGCCCTGACGATAATAATGGCTGTTTGTGAGACACCATCACTAACACAAACGGTTTCTTTCGCCCCGCAGGGCAGGTGTTTCAACCTTATAGATAAGATCTTCCAAACTCTTTTATAAACTCTTCACGGGATCCGTAATGCTCCTCATAATACCGCTGACATTCCTGCTTCAATCGAAGGTCAAGTCCCTGATTCGGTTTCCTGTGCACGCTGTCGGGACCATAGGTATGTAAGGTAGGATGCAGCGGCACCAGGAATCCTCTTTTCTCACTGGCTGCCTTTCGGCTGCCATTAAATATGTGATGGATATGGACCACATTCAAACGCGTAATATAACAATGGTTCATATCATCCGTAAGCACGCTCCAACACTTTTTCATGGCTTCCACGCTTTCATCATTTCTTCCAGTTCTGCCGGTGGAAGGGTCTCTATTCCAAGTTCCTTACATTCAGCAATGATTCCGTCAATAAAATGGCTCATTTCCTTCGTATCATACTCGCTGGATCCTTTGATCATCGCATATGCCTTAAAGGTGCCGTTGTTCTTTATCAGAAACCAGTGTCCGCTTATCCTGCTCATGTCCACGCAGGCCTTGACCGTTACCGTAATAGGTGCGCCGTCAACTTCTTCTAACACACCGTAGTCCTTCAGCATCTTCTCGTAGATCTCTTCTTTCGTGGTGGGATATTCCTGTGCATCCGCGATCTTGGTCATCAGCACCCATGCATATGCATTGGCATCCAGTGATCTCTTCTTGCGGTACTTTTTTGCTGTGATCACCAGTCTGTCAATATCTTTGATACTGTCATACTGGCTGGTCACAGCATCCGCGGATTCCGCCTGGAAGGATATATTATATTTTCCTGTTGCGTAATCCATAGTGATCCCGGACACTTTTCCGGTGAATTCCATCAGCCTGCCTCCTTAGTGGGCATATTCTTGGTCTTTTGCAAGAAATCTTTGATCTGCAGATCTGATAAGTCATACACACTGGCAATCTTATAAGTCTTGCATACCGAATTAGCACTGTAGCCTATCCTTTTCAACTCGGAAAATACCGTCTCCAGTCTTTTTCTGTCATTCTCAGTAGGCTGTGCAGGATCCGTGTACTTGGTCTTATCCGCATCCCAGTACACATCCGCTCCGATACCAAGCTGCTTGCAGGCCACTGAAATAGCATCCGTGGTAGCCATCTTGTAACACTCATCCGACACATACTCACCTGATTTCTGATTCTCAACAAACATGGCTCCACCAACCCCGGGAATAGGCTTTGACCACTCCCCAGCAACTTTTATGTACAGATTGATATTTACAAAGGCTGCGACCTCATTCCCGGAAGGTTCTAACCACTGCTTTGTAACTTCGTAGTACCATCCGATTCCGCAAGGACCAAACTGATCTGTAAGAGTCTTGATTCTCCACATCGGATTGATTTCCGTCTTACCCTTCAGCCTGCCACCAGTGATCGACCGCTTAGCTTCGGTCGGAACAACCCTCACTGCATTGTATATTTTTAAATTTTCATCCATCAGATCAACTCCCAATCAATTCCGACGCTGGTCAAATAGGTTTCCAGTTTTTCCTTGGCATCTGCAGTAAGTGCCAGTCTGTACTCGTACAGATTACTTTCTCCCTCCAAATCAGCCGGGATCATGCTGTCAATGACTTCCTGTGCAGTTTCTTCGATTGCCTGCTGGACAGCTGCCTGTTTTTCCGCTTCCGCAGCAGCAATAGCTTCCTGTTTCTCTCTCTCGGCTTTTTCCAGTGCTTCGCGTTCTCTCTGCTCTGCTTCCAGCTTCATCCGTTCCTCGCGGCGGATACGTTCTTCCTCTTCACGGCGGATTCTCTCCTGCTCCCTTGCACGGATTTCGTTCTGCTGCTGTTGATACTGATTGATATAGAGAATCGCCTTTGTCAGATCAAATGATTCCAGGAACATGGATATGGCTCTGTCCTCGACATCGGAATGCATCTGGCGGATAGCTTCCAATCCCTGCTTCACAGTTTCTTTGCGCTCCATCATCTCTCTGCGGATCTGTGTGGGATTCACGGTTGAATTCTCCCACTTGCTGTTATAGATTTTCTGCAAAGGAAGTTCTTCCTGCATATCTCCTAGGCATTCCTTATACAGTTCATTGATCTGCAACCGCTTTTCTTCAATACGGCGCTGCTCAAAGGCAGAAACCTGATCATTGATAAAATCAATCGGCTGATCGTACATATCCACCAGCTCTTTTGCTTTATCTGCGAATTCCTGCAAAGGCTTCATGTATTCGTCACGGACTTCCTTTACCTTGTCAGCAAATGCTTTCTTCTCCTTTCGGAGTGCTGCTACGGTAGCCTTCGCATCCTTTTTGCTGTCTTCGGTAAATACCACATTACGGTACTCATCCAGTCTTGCACTCAGGTAAGCCTTGGCGCCCTCAAAATCACAGGTAATCTTTCCTGTCTGCTGTTGTACCTGTACTTCGTAATTCTCCATTGTTTCTTTCCTCCTGTTCATACGCTTCGCGCTGTCTCTTATATAAGTCTTTTCTGTGGATACCAAATTCCACAACTTCCTGTTCCATTACATCATCCATGTATCATCACCATCTGCCCGTCAGCCTGTTCCGCATATCTTGCCTTTAACATCCGGTTGAACTCAATCCTTTTCTGCAGGCTGTGTGCTTCCATCCGTTTTATATCCTCCTGTCGGCAGTCATAACAGACACCGTTCTCCAGCTCCCCGGCATCGCACATGCCACCGCAGGCATAACACCTATACCGGTACATTTTCTACCTCCTGGTACTTTAACGTCCGCGCCTTATTGTCATTCTGCAGCAAGCAATAGGCTCTCCGCAGTGTTTCCTTGGTACTCAGTTCCGACAAAATATCATCTTCGGTAAAATCACCGAGAATAATGTGGTGTATTACATTTGCCACACAGCATTCCAACTTCTCCAGTTCTTCCAACCGGTCCTTATCATTGCTCATTTGACATTTTCCTTTCCATGCCATATAATAGGCACATAAATAGCATTTGCGTGTTGTTTAGTAGGATCCTTTGCTTTGGTCGGTGCGGGATCCTATTTTATTTGCCCATCTTCTTTTATGGACTGCCGTGCACATATAAATCCGATTACTGCACATGCAATAGCAGATATGTACATTCCTGCCTCTGTAAATCCTGCCGGAAGGATAAACAGCAATAATAATGCTGCGACTCCGTACAGATTTGACAGATTAAATATCTTTTTCACTTTCTACCTCCTTCCCGATGCTTGTCCGCACCCTCTACGTGATGCCCAGTTACCACACTGGACACCACACTAAAAAGGCTAATAAGAGGGGAGGTGGTGCTGTCAGAAACACCACGTACAGGGCACGGCACGAAATCTTTAGTCAAATTTCATCTGCATTAACTTTGCCATCATTTCCTCCGGCAGATCTCCCCCGGCCAGTTCTCCGACCGGAGCATCTAAGATCTCCGCCAGATCCCACAGGTCTCTTAACTGCATAGATCCGGGATCCTTTATGCGGTTCTGAATCGTCCTTGCCTGCACATTCTGCTTTGCCGCGATCTTATCGTCCGTGATCCGGCGCAGTGACATGTACCGTCTGATGCCTGCCTGCGCCCTGGCTTCATATTTCATTCTCACAGATTCTGTTTTCAAGAAATTGGATTTCGGCATCCTTTTCACTCCCTCTCCAGTTCGAATATTGCCCACCTTATTGCTGCCTTGGTGTCCGCATCTACGTCGTCACGCTCCAAAAGAGCATATAATCTGTCGATTCTCTCCATTCCCGCTGCCTCCTTCCTTTTTCTGTTCCTGCTGTCTACTCTCCTTTATTATTGCTGTCTTTGCATTAGCGTTTATTTTCTTCTCCACTTATGGTATGATTTTGAAAAAACAAAGGAGAATCATCATGATTTACCTAAGCAAACCCCAAAAAAGATTCTTAACCAAATTATTAAAGGCCGGTTCCATTAACTGCTCTGCTATGTCCGAAGATACATTACAAATTGCAAAATATCTCGAAAGCCTTGGCCTTTTAACTGCCACTCGTGAAAGTTCGTCGTTTTATGACCCACACAAATGTGAAACCAAAACCTTTTATGGCGCTTACCTGTCTGTCGAAATATCAGAAAAAGGTAAATCTTATTTTGCCGAAATACATTCAGAACGTATGCGTTTTCTTATCCCGGTAGCAATATCCATTTGTGCTCTTGTCATAAGCATATTGTCACTATTAGCAACACTACCGATATGCCCATTACTACCAAACTAAAAATTACAGGAAAATATGGGTACCGATATTCAAACGGAATGGGATCATGATACTTTTTTAAGCACTTATGAATCTTTCTAATCTCTTTTCCAGGGCCCGCAATCTGCATTGCTTCCCATAGTTCCCATTGTGTCATTTCTTCATAAGGTTTCATTTTCTCACTCCTGCTGCCTCCTTCCCTACTGCTGATCCATTGCAAATTAACTCCCATGCGTGTATACTTTTCTAAAAGTCACTCAAGGAGGATTACGTAATGAAAAATATATATCCTGAAATAATAATTGCTTTTATCGGTATGATTTCTGCTATCTGGTCTCCAACCATCACCGCTTTTGTTCAGAGAAACAAGGAGCTCCGATTGGAAAAATTAAAGATTTATCAGCAAGCAAAGCTTACAGCATATATGAATTTTTCAAATGCATACGCTAGAGTTTACAGACTTATTTCCCTCGAACTCGACGACTCTGTGCGAGATTTGATAAAAGCTGCCCACGCCGTTATGATCTATTGTGATAAGACAACATCTGAAAAGTTACTTCAGCTTATCGAAATGACTTCCTCGCTACCTTTTCACGATGACGAAACCAAAAATGTATTTCAGCAGCTCTTATATGAAACAATGATGTCTTTAAATCAGGAGATAGCCAAGGATAAGAAATAGTCCTATTACTCCCAGTGTCTGTCCGCAAATTGTAAGTATCTTCCATATCCTACGATCACTCTTACTTTGCGCAATACATCCTCCATACGCCAATACGTTGGCACATATACTCCATATCAAAAATAAGTGTTCCGTTCCTGCTGCCTCCTCTCCTGTACGTGAATTAAATTCACTATTCATGGCAAAAAAATATCATCTCTTTCCTTTCTAGTAAGTCGAAGCACATTTGTTAAAGCCACAATTTCAGATGCATAAAAATTACCTGATTTCATTCTGTTATACAATGTTTCTCGCAAAATACCAGACTTATCAGCTATTGCGGACACTGTCATTCCAGAATCACTTATTTTCTTTTTGAGTAGTTCTACATTTGCCACTGTTATCCATCTCCTTTCCGTGAACTAAATTCACTATATCACCGGTGTGAATTTATGTCAACAGTTTTTAATAATTTTGTTGAATTATTTTACACAAAGTGCTATTATAGGTTTACAACCACTTAAGGAAGGAGTGTGGCATATGCTTACTCTATATAAAAATATTAAAGCAAGACGCTTAGATTTAAAGATGTCACAGGATCGACTCGCAGAATTAACCGGATATAAGGACAGATCTTCTATAGCTAAAATAGAAAAGGGTGAGGTGGATTTGGCAGAGTCAAAAATCCGTGAGTTTGCAAAGGCCTTAAAAACATCTCCGCAGGAACTTATGGGTTGGGATGATCCAGATCCGGATACTTCTATTGATGATACTTTGGAAAAAATATGTGAATTCTACAATATTTTGAATAAAGAGGGAAAAGCGGAAGCATTAAAGCGTATATCGGAATTATCCCAGTTTGTACAATATTCCAACAGCCATGAAGCTGTTCCTATTCCAATGGCTGTTCCATTAGGCAAGCTCTTGGCTGCTCACAATGATCATACCGATGATCCAGAGGAACAGGATAAAATGCAGGATGATATGAAACTGTTAAAAAGACCACAGAAATAAAAGGATGATGCTATTTGACTTATGAAAATCTTTTGCAGGAAGCTGCTGACGACAATGTATATGTTATAGAAAGCGCTCCTTTCCGCTCACAGGCGGAAGGACTGATAAATAATGATGTGATTGGTATCAACCGTACTGTGCGTGATTCCAACCGTAAGGCATGTGTGCTGGCAGAAGAACTTGGGCATTACCACACCACCGTCGGTAATATCCTGGATCAGTCCTCTGCCGACAATCGTAAGCAGGAATATCGGGCCAGACTTTGGAGCTACAACAAGATGATCGGTCTGCGTGGCATTATCGACTGCCACAATGCAGGATGTCATACAGCCTATGAAATGGCGGATCATCTTGGTGTGACCGAAGAGTTTCTACAGGAAGCTATCCGGTGCTACCAGAGCAAATATGGACAATGTACCATCTGCGATAATTATGCTGTGTACTTCGATCCGGTTATCTGTGTACTCAAGTTGATATAGTTCCATAATAATAAAATGGGAGACACGATATGAGCATTGGGGAATTAACTATTTCAAAAGTACAGCGAGAATATAATCTAGGTTTTAGCTACGCCAAAAACATTGTAGATATGCTTGTGGAGATTGGATATATAAAGCCCAAAAATGAATATGTCTATTTGCTGATTGCTACACAAGAGCAAATAGATTCGTATATAAAAGAGCATATGGCAGAATTAAGACCACCAGAATACAATGATTTTGAATTAAAGGATAATGGCGAACACACTACCAAAAGAAAGATTGCGGATACCTTTGATAATATAATAAATACTGCACCGATTTTTTTAGGTAGACTTATTTTTTCAATACCGAGTTTGGTTGTTCTTATTTTTTTAACCATCGCATTATCTTTTGCTACTACAGAGGATGCCGGTCGTCATTTATATGTGTGGGAGATTTTACTAATTGATTTGGTTGGCTACAGCATATATATTTTCCCGGCAAACATTATTTTTAGAATTATATATGCCAAGCACTTGAAAATGAAGTTTACTGATTACATGTGCCTTCCAAAAAATTGGTACTTTAAAAGAATGCATGATGCGAATAGTATACAAAAAATATTACATCCAGAGAAAAAAATAATTTTATTCAGTGATTATAATTCTACTTTAAAAGAATTATATCCTCTTCTGGATCAAAAGATCCAACTTGCCAAGCATTATGCAACAATAATAAATACGTCTTACAATGAAACCGAATTTTACATTGCAATAAATAGCCTTACGGATACCTTACAATGGATGCTGCAGTTTGAAGAATATGGTGCATTTAAATCTGAAAGCAAGCCTTCAGAAGATTTATATAAATTACAGACAAATATGCCCGGCTATGAAGAATCATTAAGGAAACGAATATCCGATATGAATCATTTACAAGCAGCTCTTTCACAATTGAGTCTTATAGACGAAATGGATGGTCATACGTTTGAATATTATTGTGCCGAACTATTAGAGAAGAACGGTTTTCTAAATGTCGAAGTAACAAAAGGAAGCGGTGATCATGGTATTGATTTGACTGCTGTGAAAGACGAAATCTCATATGCTATACAATGTAAATGCTATTCGTCTAATATTGGAAATTCTGCCGTACAACAAGCCCACACAGGAAAGAGCCTTTATCACAAAGATATAGCTGTTGTACTTACTAATCAGTATTTTACAACACAAGCGAAAGAAGAAGCTGCTGCTCTTGGCGTAAAACTATGGGATAGAGATACATTAACAAATATGATTTCTAACGCAAATATCAACTAAAAACAACAAATGTGTAAAGGAGAATTATTTATGAAAAAGAAACTAATTATTCCTCTCATTGCAGTATCTATTTTATGTACTGCCTGCGGTTCCTCTACCGAATCTATTAACGAAGAATCTGCTTCGGCTCCATCCGAGATTACAACCGAAGATATTTCTGCTGCCGCAGAATCTTTGCAGGAAACTATTCAAAACGAGATTGACAATATTGTCAGCAGCTATGCCCCTCAAGAGGTTACACAATCTTTGGATTCTCTCTGCCAGTATTTCGAAGATTCCGGACTTGTCTCCGGCGAGCGTATTGAAATGGCTGCAGATATGGTAGGCGCTGTCAGTGGCGTGAAATATAAGGATTGTAACGTGGAAATTTATCAATATGATACCGATTCACAAAAATACAAGGATCTTGTATCTACCGGAAGTGTTACTCTGGAGGGATTTAATGTAGAGGTCACCCCCTCTGCCATCCATAATGAATATGTGTTAATCTGTGATGAAGCTCCTAATAAAGATGAAATTATCTCAGCCTTTAATTCCTTGGAGTAATGACACATATTTTTGTTAAATTGTATAAATAAAATCAGCCCCAGTGTTGGCGCACCGGAGCTGATCCGATCTTACCGGGATTCCCCAGATAAAATCACCGTCGCAAGTGCATTTTATCATTTTCCCGGTGAAATTTCAACCCACCGGGCATTTTTATGCCCATTTTTAGGAGGATGATACTATGGCAACTGCAAAAAAATTACCTTCCGGTTCCTGGCGATGCCTGATCTATACCGGAAATGATAAAAATGGGAAGCGGCAATATAAATCATTTACTGCTGATACGAAACGTGAGGCAGAATATCTGGCCACACAATACATGATATCCCTGGAGGAACACAAAAAGCAGAAAAAAAGCGATTCTCTGTTTTCCGATGCACTGAGCCAGTATATCGAATCGAAAACGCCAGTATTGTCTCCTTCTACCATCCGTGGATACCGTAATATCGAAACAATACTTAACAGGGAATTCGCTTCCTTTTGCCATACAAAGATTTCTGATTTAAGTTCGGATGATGTGCAGGATGTCATTAACTCCTTGACCAAGTCCAGAGCTCCTAAAACCGTGCGGAATTATCACGGCCTGATCTCTGCTGTACTCGGGGATTATATCAATCTGGATACTTCCATGCCTCAGAGCATAGAACCGGATCTGTATATTCCTACAGATAAAGATATCAAAGCTCTGGTAGCATCTGTCCGAGATACTGAGTTGGAGGTGCCTGTTCTACTTGCAGCCTTCTGTCTGATGCGTCGCGGGGAGATCTGCGGTCTGTCTCTGCGTGATATCGACGGTACTACCATCCATATTCATCATTCCCTTGTCCTTGGTGAGGATAAAGCGTGGCACCTGAAAGCCCCCAAGACGGAATCCTCCGACAGGTACATCACCGCACCTCAATTTGTCGTGGACCGTATTGCGGAAATCGGACACATTACCTCACTGAATCCGCATTCTATCACTATTATGTTTCAGAGGGTACTGGATCGGAATAATATACCTCATTTCCGTTTTCACGATCTCCGCCACTACTCCGCTTCTATCCGGCATGCTCTCGGTATCCCGGATGCTTACATCATGGCAGACGGTGGATGGAGTTCTGATAAAGTGTTGAAAAAGGTCTACAGACATGCTATGAGTGACCGGAGAAAAGAGATGGCAGATAAGGCCAACCAGCATTTTGACTCTATGTTTTAGAAACTATTTCGTGTTGCATTTCGTGTTGCATCATGTTGCATTTTGAATGTTTTATGTGTGTTTTGCGATATTATATTTACATTTATAATGTTTCGGGAAACCAGTATTTATCAGCATTTCACGCATTTATCACTAATTTGCGTGTTTTCCCTTATGGGGTTCGAATCCCCCTCTCGCTATTAGGTTAAAAGGGTCGGAAATGCTGATAAATACAGCGTTTCCGATTTTTTTGATTTCTCAAAGTATCAAATAATATGTTTACTTCTGGATTTCTGACGGTGATAATGGTTAAACCAGAGTTTAAAATGCGCCGGTTTTCTCCTCTTAAAACCAGGGTTAAGAAGCCTAAAACAAAAGGTACGAAAGCTGACTCCGTGGAAAAAGTTACGGTTGCCGAACTTCTTCCCTCTTTGGAAAATACGGTTTTAAATAAAAATTAAACTTTAGCATCACCGCTTTCAGCATTCTGATAGACAAAGGAATTAGTGGTCATGGTGATTTCATCTAATATAGCCAGATTTCCGCTTTTCTTTATGCACATTGTTATTTAATAATTTGGACTTGCACACCGCCAAACCCGTTACTGTTCCAAAACAAACTGCTCTGTCTCAGGGTTCCACTTTAATACTGCTACGATTTCTTCAGAACTTATCAATTTATCCTCAGATGCCACAATAATCAAATCATCTACTATATCCATATAATAAAAAGATTCATCTCCAATGATCTTTAGCGCATCTATCGGAATTTCTACCCATTGACTGCCTTCGACAGCTAAAAGCTGAATTTCCTGTGTTGATATTCCTTGATATGTTGTGGTTTTTGATACCAATATTCTGCTTTGTCCGTCACTCGCTTGAATACAGTTTATAACTACTTTATCAGCCGCAAACTCCTTATATGCTACCATTTCTAATGAATCAGCATCTAAAAGGATACCCACCGTTTTATCCAATCCTGCAACATGAGGGGTATTCAAAATCTTGCATAACACGAATATTTCACTGGCATTATCTTGCGAGAAAGAACCAAAATCAATCCGAACTATAACAATATCTAATGCACTGATGTTACCTTCTTCGTAATTCTCTGCTACCTTTTCTATAATCCTGTTATTAAGCTCTGAGACCATATCAGCACTATCCCTGGATTTCGATATTCCACACGCATTGATGCACATCAGCATAAACAACACAAGAACAGAGACCGGCAAAACCTTATTTTTCATCTTACCCATACTCGTCTTAATCTCTTTCTGGCACATTTTCTATTTTAATGTGCAGGATATGATCCTGCAATCAGTGTAATAATACAACAAAATATTCGATGCGGAATCACCATTTTTTGCACGCAATGCGGCACCCATTTGACATAGCCCGTAACGATGTCCTCCCGCACCAGTTGCAATATCTGTGCAACTTACAGCTTTCAAAGCAGGCTGCGTAGAATGATCTTTTGTTCCATTACCACTACAGCTTGAGAAAAAGGCACCCCAAATATAATCATAAGTTGTAGATGATGGTTTATACATTACAATATCCGTTTTAGATTTACCTCCAGAAGTATAAAAAATATTTGCCGTTGCATCTATTGCCTCCTCGGTAACCTTAGTAGGATCATATACCTGACAACAAGAAGATGAGCAAACCTTATAATCTTTACCCGAATGATTCGAATAAACACTCAGCGCATACTCTAAGAAGGTGTTTGCCGCCACTGCCTGTGCTTCATACAATTCACTAACCTGTGTTGAAGTTAGTCCTTTACCAGTGTAATAACTTTTTCCGTAAAGTTCCGAAGATAATACAGTATAGATATATGTCTCTCTATCAACAGTTTTTGTTTGATTATTATAGTAAACCGCAATAGAATTGCTTACATCCGGAACAGAACTCATTGCTCTGGCAACAGATGATGTTGCAAAATTTCCTCTATCTATAATAGAAGGCAGTACAGTTTGTCCTCCTATATCATGCATTATTTCTTCTCTATCCTGCGAAACAGAAAAGTCATCATTTATATAGAATGTAAAAATTGTAGTTCCATCCGCACTGTCAACATCATAATTACTATAATTTGCCGCAAAATACCCTGCTGCATTTATTTCCCAATCGTATGTTCCTGAAGGGAGATTTTTTATTTGAAAACGTCCATCTTCACCCGTAATGACCGCAACTTCCCCATCTACAGAAATTGTAGCATTTGGAATAAAGGCTTCTGTATCATAATCTCTTACAACACCGACAACATTTGCCAAATTATTGTTGGAAAAAGTGTGCATACTTACTGCCAAGTCTACTGTTGCTGCAGAAAGGGCATAATTTTGGAATCCTTCGTCATAATCTTTTTGTGTTATTACCTCTGTCTCATAAAGTAAAGTTCCCTTGCTCACAGTATCCGTTTCTCCACATGCTTCTTCTGCATATGTAGTAATAGCAGAAGTATAAATAGAGCATCCGAACATAACAGCAATTGCCAAAGATATTATTCTTTTCTTCATATTTCACCCTCCCATTTTTTATAGGTAGTGTCAACTTTATACGCTCAAAATCACCCCAACTCCAGTAAAATCAAGTGTTCCAAGGCTGTGCCTTTACCTCCCCTTTCTTTGGCTTGGGTGACCAAAATTTTGCATCGGAAGATCAGTCAAGACCGGACTGAAAGCCGTTAAATTCAACCTTGACGGGGCTTTCGTAAGCAAAATATAATCGTTCACCCCAATGGAAAGGAATACGATTTTTTCATAATTCGGTTTACATTACCTTTTATAATCTGCTCAATATAACCAAGTTCTTTCTCCTTGTGCTACTTAAATGTCAAATATTTATGTTTAATAAATCGGGCTTGCAAATCCTATAAGACTGCTATCTGTTAAATTGTACGTATGTCTCGAAACCTTATCACTCCAGTTTCCATCCACAACAGTAATCTGTGTGCTTGACACCTCAACTACAATGCCAGTGTGGCTACTAGATGTTGTACTCGTGCCCGTAAAGAAAATATCGCCGACCTCAGGTGTATAGCTTCCGTTATAAGCAGAACTGTAATAAAAACAATCCATGTCTTTGAAATTCTTCATTCCTGTCGAGCAGGAAGAATACTTAGGAATAACGGATGTTGATACGCCCGCTTCACTTGCGCACCAACTAACAAATATTGCACACCATGCTGCGGGGTTAAGCCCATACCATTGACCATATTTGGTGTAGTTTGCAGAACCGGCGTTCGCTGTGAAACTATCCAAGTCTGAATTGGAAGCCTTTTCTTTATACCCAACCTGGGATTCTGCAACTCTGACAATTTCAGCACAATAATCAGTATTTATGGAATTCAAGCTGTATAATGCTTCACTAACAGCTTGAATTTCTTCAGAAACATAAGAACAGGATTGGAATCCTGACACAGTCTCCCTATAACTGTCAGACACTACTTTGGCTACATCATATGCCTCATCGTACATGATAGTCAGGTTGTGTTCAATGTCTGCAGTCTTCACAACACCGTCATCTACATATTCCATGCTCTCATATAATGTCACAAAAGTTATTGTATCCTCTATGTCAATCCCAGAAATTTGAAAAGACATATCAGAAACGCTGACGTTATTTTCGGACAATGTAATTCTGTGAGCATTTTCATCGTTCACGATGCCGTTGACAGCCACTGTTCTCAAGCTTTCCGTGTCCCCGGTCATGACTGCTGTTTCCCGACTATCCATGTAGCTTTCTACCAACTCAAGTATCTCCACCCTTTCTGTATCTTCCAGGCCAGCCGCCTCTGCGGGCAAAATCGGAACCATAACAAAGATCATACAAATAGCTAAAAAACTCGCAATATACTTTTTCATTGCTTCCTCTTTTCTCTTCATAAAATACCTCTCTTTCTCGTCTGAACTTGTTTAATCTGCCTTCTGGTTAGAAATAAACAAATAACCATCATCCGTCTTTTGTAAAATGACCACCCATTGCCCCCCCTCATACTCTTTTTCGTATTTCAGTATGAGTTTGTTATTTGACTCCCAAGTTCCGGAAGTAACCATACACCAATCAAAATTCGAGTCTCCCATAATCAGATAGTAACTGTCATATTGCTCCAAATAATAGAAACTGTCCAAGCCTGTCTTTTTTGTCTCCGCCAGACTTATTCCCATTTTTTCCTGCAAAAAAGCATCCATTTCATTTGCTGTGATTTTTATGATATCCAAATACGGGGCATCACTACATAACTCTGTCAGCATTGACAGTTCATCCTCCGATACTTCGCCAAACGCTCCTCCAACGCCATTATAAAATAACTCAAACAAGTTAATTTCATCTGGTTGACTATACTCGCTGGATAACAGCATATTGTTCATGTTCGTTATGTCACCATTGAAAAATTCTGTGTTAAACACAGTAATTTCCTTTTCGGAAAGAGTACCGGAAGCCATCTGGCATCCTGAAAACATCAAAATCATAAAAGACAAGATAACCGATAATGCAAGTAAATCCATAACTTTTGTCAATATTTTCATTCAAAATCTCCTCCGTTTCACTTCTCAAATTTCTCGCCATTATAGACTCTTCATGGGCACCACTCCCATCCATAGTTGCAAAGCAGATTTCCCCACCTGCAATACACATTACATTTTTCTACAAACTGATAATTCTTTTCTGCCGATGTTGCCGTTTTAATTTCTCCATTAACACTACACGTCATTGTAACTCGATATGTACCTCTGGAAACCAGATATATTTCCAAGCCAGATGCTGTTATGGTATTGCTCGAATCTTCCCATGATTCCACATTGACCCAGCTACCAGAGACCTTTTCCTGGAACATAGCTTTTACATACATTTTTCAAATGATTTCTGCATTTCCCTATCAGCATTGTGATTACAACTATTAAAAATATTATATTTAGCTCCAAGAAGTAGCTATCCTTTTCAAATATAGTGCAAACTATTCCGATAAAAAAATCCAAGCATAAATATTTCATCAGCTTTATTTTAAAACACTTGTTCTCTTCTTCGTTTATCTCCCTGTTTCTGTTCTCAACTGGATATAACACATACACAAATACTTCCAGGGCGAATAATACAATAAGTGAAACAAATTCATGTAAACAGAGATTCTTAACTACAAGCAGAGTAGTAATATATGTTAAGCATGACAAAACAAAGCATATCCAGAATTTTTCCAAATGCAAACCACCTGCATAGGAACGCAATGGTGAGAAAATCACAAAGAAAAATATCCCTTCTAAGACCATATCGAGTTTCAGTGCGATGAACAAGCTTGCAACCAAAAATAACCCAACTTCCAAGGTTATGACAAATCCATATTCATAGACTTCCCGATCTGCTTCATCAACCATGCTCTTTTTGATAACATAATCTGTCAACAACTTTGCTACTTTTCTCATTTATTTGTTTTTCCTGAATTTCCTCACTTCTTCCGGCTGTTTAGGCTGATGGTATATGAGTGCACATCTGCTGTTTGCAGCTTTTGATAACATTCCATCAGCAACGGATGTTAATGCTTTTGCTAATACAGTTTTCTTTTCATTTTTCTTCATTATGTATACCCCCTTAATGAACTATTTTTGTAATCATATCATATTCCCCGCAAGATAATCACTAATATGTCAAAAATACGGCAATAGCTGTCAATTTTCCAGTAGATTCATGACAACGGTCATCCGTCTTTAGGATATCTTTAATTTTATCCATGAGTTCCGAGTTGTAAAATATCAGACCGAAAGTATATCAACCTTGCACGGGGTTCTAAATTTATAAAAGAATTTTCAGCACTTATCGGCCTGCCGTTAAGTTCCTACTTTTTAAACGACGGAGACATCAGAAAAAATGCTAAGCCACAGGTTTTAATCCGTGGCTTAGCACCATATTTTAAGATTCAACTCCCAAAGTCAGGTATCATATTCCCCTCAAAATAATCCCTAATATGTCAAAAATACGGCAATAGCTGTCAATTTTCCGGCAAATTCATAACAACGGTCAGGCAAAATACAGAATCCTGTGCTTCCACTAGAATTTCGCCCTGGTACTTTTCTGCAATTCTTGCTATGGAATTTAATCCATATCCATGTCTGCCGCTTTCTGTTTTTGTGGATTGATATTTTCCGCTTCTGTCGTTTTTTAAGACATGCTCATATGGATTCTTTATCAGCATGACCAGCGCCTGCTTTTTCACTCCCATGGATATTTCTATCACCTTTTGGTGCTGCCTGCAGTCCCGGACAGCTTCTATTGCATTATCCAGTGCATTTCCCAGTGCTATGCCAATATCACATGGTTCCATGGAAAGCTCCTCTGGAATAAATATTTTTAACTGAAATGTAATCCCGTATTCCTTAGCAACGGCATATTTGAAATTAATCAGACAATCAATGGTACTGTTGCCGGTATTGGAAATGTTTTCGGAAATATTGCTGTTTTTGATAATCTGATTCAGGTTTCTGATTACAGACTCTTTATCACTGTTTTCAACGCTGTTTTTTAAAACAATAAGTTTATTCAGCAGATTGTGCCTGTCCTCATAAAATTCCTCCAACATCTTTTTTTGCGATACCGTAATTTTTTCGATCATATCAAATTGCTGGGCATAAACTGTATGTTCTTTTTCATAAGCAAAAACTTTATTTATTTTTACATACAATTCAAAAATAATGACATTAAATAAGATAAGAATGCTGATAGTGATAACAGCAAAAAAGGACTTTCCTTCTGAGCAAAATTCATTGATTGCAATGACTATGCTTCCCACTGGCACCAACAGGAGAAAAAAATAATATTTTCCCGGTACCGGACTCTCCTTTCTTTTTTCTGCCACCATCGACAGTGCATATACAGAAAGGATCATCAGGATGTTCGATAATACCAACCCAATAATATCCCTTTGCTGGCTTTCCCCTATGTCAAAGCTATTGATTAGGGAAAAGACAAAGACCTCAATCAACGACCAGCCTGCATAGAATGTAGCCAATAAAAAGTATTTTTCCTTTCCACGGCTTTGGTAGGCAACCATCGCTATGGACAGAATCAGTAAAATGTTCAGAATGGTTGCAAAAATTTGCAGGCGCCCATTATGATAACCAAAGAAAAATTGGAATATGCAATAAACAATCCACAGAGAAACAGAAAGTATACTATTCTGCTTTTCTTCAAAAAAGCTTCCCCAAAATCTTTTTACAATCCATACGGTTGCGATAACAATAGAAATATTTAATAGAATATCTTCTATTTGATTATACATTGATTTCCCCTCCCAGAAGATGGCTGTATTGTTGGTTAAAGTATTTCTGCCGTTCTTCGCTTATAGGCAGTTTCTTCCCATTTACCAACGTTATTTCTATTTTTGTCCTTGATCTAATCAAATAATAATTTACCAGATAAGACTGATGTACTCTCAAAAAAGGTATTTTTCTATCTGACATTTTTTGTTCTATCTCTGACAGTTTCCCGTTAAATGTGTAATGCTCCCCGTTTTGCGTATATATTGTAACTTTCCTGGCATTGCTTTCAAAGTATAAAATCTCTTTACATAGAATTTTATATTCTTCATGCTTATAAGAAAAGGTAAAATAGACCATTTTACTGCAGACTCTCTGATAAGTTTCCAGAAATGTCTTTGTCAATATCTCCTCATCGATTGGTTTCTTTATAAATCCAAATACATCCAACCGGAACAATTCCATCATATATTTATCATAGCCTGATACATAAATCAGAAGTACATTATCATCCACCTTCCGTATATTTTCAGCCGCAGTGATGCCATCGCCACCCTTCATCTGAATATCCAAAAAGATGATGTCATACTTTGTTCCTGATGTAACCTGCCTTTTGAGTTCCCTACCACTGTAAAAAACATCAATATTCACGGGAATGCTTTCCCGCTTGCATACTTCAGAAATTATATGCTCTATCTGATTCACAATTACATTTTCATCATCACAAACAGCAATTCTTATCATGTGTACTACCTGCATTATACTTATAAAAGTGGACACATTGGTTAAATAGACTTACTATTAACATAGACACCAAAAGGAGGTATCTTTTATGTCCACAAAACAACATTACGATGAGGATTTCAAACGAACCCTCGTTGAGCTTTACCACAATGGTAAAACTCAGGCCTCTCTTATCAAAGAGTACGGCGTATCTCAAACTGCTCTTTCCAGATGGGTCAAACAGTATTCAACTGTTGAAACTGATGACGGTGAAGTTCTTACTGCAAAGCAGGTGAAAGAGCTTCAAAAACGTATGGCTCAGCTGGAAGAAGAAAACCAAATACTAAAAAAAGCGATTGCCATATTCACGCCACACTCAAGCAACGATTAGATGCCGTGCATAAGCTGCGTCATCAATACGATATCAAAACTCTTTGTCGAGTTCTTCGCATAAATCGCAGTACTTATTACAAGCACTTTTATTCAGATTTAGCACCTCGTACAAAAGAAAATCCGTTGATTCGTAAGCACCTTTTACAAATCTATACTGATTACGATAACTCTCTTGGTGCTTACAAGATCCGTCGTGTATTAGAACGTGATTATGGCATAAACATCAGTCTCGGCAGAGTGGACCGCCTGATGAACACTATGAATCTACCAAAACGTTCCACAGAAAAACCAAAATGGAAAGGTGCCTGGAAAGACAATGGTCCTTGTGAGTAACACTCCCTTTTGAAATCGAGACAGATTCACGTCCCCTCTCGCTTTTAAAATTTCTTACCGCACTTTGGGCAATACTCAAAATTTTCTGCTGTCTCATACCCACAGTAATTGCAATGTTTATAGTTATACCCATAGGTCACTTTTGAAATTCTCTGCAAATGCTCCGGGCGAATCAGTACCTGCTCTCCCCGGGCAATGGCCTTTCCCATCTCCGGATCCAGTTCATACAGCGTATTACAGCAGCTTGTCCGCACATAATAGTGCTTATTCCACTTAATACACGGTATGAAAAACATAGCCCGTCTCCTATCTCACCAGTCCCATGTTGCTTCTGTATTCCTCATTCAGCTGCCGCAGTTCCTTCTCCCCGTTAATGTACGGTTCATAAAATGTATCCACGGAACCACCGCCCAGATTATCACAACCGTTGCAGAAGTCACAGGCTCCACCGCACTGGTTCAAACCCTCCTGTATAATGCGGATCCGCTCTTCTCTCGTTGTATCTTTGATCAGTATACTTTTGATCTCCATATGCCATCACCTTTCCTGATTTATCAATACTATATATCAATAATAATGAAACTGCCTGATATGCGATAACTTTATTTTACCACACATCAGGCAGTCTGTTATCATTTTATTTCTTTACCCCGGCAATATCATCCGGATCCCGGCCTTGATAATTCCGATCCCTACCGGTATTAAAATGATTGTACAGCAGAAGATCACTCCCACGCCCGACAGGATGAGGCCGATGGGCAACAGGATCAGCAGCCACACACAGGCCTTTAAAATTGCCCCGGTAATCTTATATGCGATTCCGAATAAAATGGTTAACAGCAACAGACACAATATAAATGAAATCATAATTTTTCTCCTTTCCATAATGTAGGCCACATGCTTCACAGAAAAAACTCCTGTCTTTGTAGCTATTATATCCGGTTGTCCCACCATTTTCAGTACGTAATGTTGCACGATAAGTCATCCTAATATAGGAAAAGGACAGAGGATATCCTCTGCCCTTTTCTAGGCTGTTTCTATGCTGTTTCTTCAGGAATGGTCCCGGAACATAATGCATTCCTTCACTGTTTCCAACAGCTTCTTTTCATCCATCGGCTGTTGATAATGTCTTCCGCAAAGGCATTGGCGCTCATGGCAATGATGGGGACATTTCCGGCATCCGACCGTTTCATGGACCGGATCCTGCGGGTGGCATCCCAGCCATTTAGCTTCGGCATCATAATGTCCATGAAGATCACATCGTAATATCCCAGCTCAGATTTTTGAACTTTTGTACCGCCTCTTCTCCGTCTGCAGCGCACTCTACGTGGATCCCGTAATCCTCCAGCATGAATTTTGCGATCTCCATGTTGAGTTCATTGTCCTCTGCTAACAGCGCCCGCAGACCTTCCACCGGGATTTCCTCATAGTTTACGTTCTTCTCCTTCTCCACCGGTTCCCCGATTTTGAACGGAAGTGTCATGGTCACAGTAGTTCCGACGCCTTTTTTACTCTCTATGGCAATGTCTCCATCCAGCCTGTCCACGATTTTCTTTGCAATGGCAAGTCCCAGTCCTGTGCCTTCGTACCTGGATCTGCTGGTCTCATTCTCCTGCGTGAACGGTTCAAAAGCATGTTCCAGAAAGGTTTCACTCATGCCGATACCAGTATCGGCACAGCCGAATTCATAGACTACCCGCTCCTCGTCCGCATATTTTTCTGCACACCAGACACGCACACTGCCGCCCGGTCCGGTAAATTTAACCGCATTATCAGAAATATTGGTCAGCAGTCTCTCCACATAGATCGGATTCCCTGCCAGATCCATATGGCGGATATCACTCTGTTCCCAGTCAACAATATATTCCACATTCTTTTCTGCCGCCTGCTTCTGCTTGCCGAGGTTAACCCGGTTCAGCAGTTCTGCCAGATTAAACGGAATCTCCTGTTCCACTACACCTCCCGACTCCAGTTTGTTCATATCCAGAATATCATTCACGATAGAGACCAGATACTTCGATGAAGTCATGATCTGTTCCCGGCACTTTCTCTGTACCTCCAGATCATCCGGATAACGGTTTGCCAGATTCAGCGTGCCGATAATGCCATTCATGGGTGTCCGGATATCATGACTCATATTTGACAGGAAACGGGCCTTCAAAGCTGCTGCCTTCCTGGCTTCCTCCACCTGATACATCAGTTCATGTTCCCACTTCTTGGTATCGCTGATGCTGCGGATCAGGCAGAGCACATGGGTCAGTACACCGTTTTCGTCTCTCTTTTTTTCCACAAAACGGAGTCTGTGCCAGTCGCCATCCTTCATCCGGTATTCTAGGACTAACGTCTCTTCATTCTTCATGCGTTCCGGCAGGGTCTTCAGATCCACAAATTTGAAAAATGCCTCCTGATACTCCTCCGCCACGTATTGTCTGCATACCTTTTCATTGCTTTCCGACAGCTTTCCCGATTTCGTGAACTTCAGATGCTCGGTATCCCGGTTATTGATCTCTTCGAAATAATCTGCCTGAATATCGATCCGTGAAATATACTGGTAAGTTCTGGCGATGGAGGAAATGATCTCGTTACTCAGCTTCACTTTCTCCAATGTGTCCTGTAACTGCTTCTGGATTGCTTTTTCTTTGTACAGAATGCTGTCTATATTCCGGCAATAATTTATTCAGGATGTCATTTTCGTTCTGCTCATAGTTTAAAGACATCGTTTTCCCCTTCTACGGCACAATAAAAGCCGTCTGCCAAAAATGTGCACTGACAGACGGCTCACGATAAACATACTCCCCTACACTCAGGAATCTGCTGCAACCGGCTGTCATAGTCTGATTTTTCTCTATGTTCAGACCTTAGACCCATCTGGCTTTGTGTCCCCGTTTTTCAGCGGGTTTACTAAATAGATATTATTTTTATTACATTTTCTCCGGAGCTTCGAATCCCAGCATATCAATACAGGTCTCCAGGATATCTCTGGTCAGCACTAAAAGTGCTACCAGTCCCTGCTTACGCTCCTCATTCTCTTCACCTAAGATCTTGGTCTCATGGTAGAAGTGGTTGAACGCATTGGCAAGATCGTAAATATAGGCACATACCTTATGGGGTGCCAGTTCTTCTCCAGCGGTAGCGATCATGGTATTGAACTGTGCCAGTTCCATGGCAAGCTCTTTCTCGGACGCATTACCGGGCTGCTGTAATTTTACAGCGGTCAGGTCTCCGCCCTGCTCCTTGTATTTATTCAAAATAGACTTGATTCGCACAATGGTATACAGGATGTAGGGGCCGGTATCTCCCTCGAAGGAGGTGAAACGGTCGATATCAAAAACATAATCCTTGGATGCCTGATTGGACAGATCACCGTATTTTAACGCGGAGATAGCTACCACGTCCGCTACCTTTCTCGCCTCGGCATCTTCCATATCGCGGCCTTCCTTGATCTTTTTGTACATCTCATCCTGGGTATCCTTGATCAGGTTCTCGAGACGCATAACACCGCCCTGTCTGGTCTTGAAGGGTTTGCCATCCTTGCCGTTCATGGTACCGAAGCCCAAGAACTTCAGCTCGGTCTCGGGTTCTACCAATTTCGTCTTGCGGGCACAGCGGAATACCTGCTCGAAGTACAATTCCTGACGCTTGTCCACCACGTAGATCAGCTCGTCGGGATGATACAGCTTCATACGCTCCATAATAGTAGCCAGGTCTGTGGTATTGTACAGAGAGGCCCCGTCGGACTTTAAGATCATGCAGGGAGGGATCTCCTTGGTGTCGGTCTCTTCTTTGACATCCACCACCAGTGCACCCTCGCTTAAGTGCGCATAACCGTTGTCCTTCATATAGGCAACCATTTCCGGGATGATGTCATGGACATCGCTCTCTCCCTTCCACAGATCGAATTCTACGTTTAATTTGGAATAATTCTTCTTCAGGTCGTTCACAGACACATTGATAATGTGCTTCCACAGCGCACGATATCCTCTGACACCGCTCTGTAATTTGAAGGTTGCTTCCATGGCCTTTGCCTTGTACTCGGGATCTTCCTTGGACTTGGCGCTGGCTGCGGGATAGATTTCCTCCAGTTCACTGATGGTAAACGGAGCTTCCTCGGGATATTCCCCGGCGTAGTTCTCATCAAAATATACCAGTTCCGGCTGTCTCTCCTGTAAACCGGTGATCACCAGACCCATCTGTAATCCCCAGTCACCCAGATGCACATCACCGATAACCTCATGTCCCACATAGCGGCTGATGCGTTTTACGCTCTCACCGATCACTGCGGAACGCAAATGTCCCACATGCAGGGGTTTTGCCACATTGGGTCCTCCGTAGTCGATAATGATCTTCTTGGGATGTTCGGGTTTCTCGAGACCGAATTTTTCATTTGCCTCCATGCCCTGTAAATAAGTGAGCAAAAATGCCTCGCTGACCTTCAGGTTCAGAAATCCAGGAGCTACTGCCACCACCTCGGAAAACACCTTGCTGTCTGCAAGCTTTTCTGCCACATCGTTTGCGATCATGATGGGGGCTTTCTTATAAAGCTTGGCTCCCGCCATGGCACCGTTACACTGATATTCGCACAGGTCGGGACGGTTGGAAAGCATTACCTTTCCCAGATTTCCGTCATAGCCTGCCGCGGTAAATGCCTGCTGCATTTCCTCTGTCAGCATTTCTAAAAATTTTTTCATGTCAGTTCATCCTCATACCTTTCAGTAATCTGCCGGTATTCCGTTACCTGTAATGTAACGGAATATCTTGTGCAGTCACAATTTCTATCTTTCACGCTGCTGCGCTGTTTTCAGTATTTCTACTATATCCTAAAATCCATTATCCCGCAAGACGCAATTACGCATTTATAATCTGTGCTTCCCGCTCCGCTTTGGAAAAGGCACAGCCGCAGTAATTCTGCCGGTACAGCTCATACTCTGCGGACAGTTCGATGGATCTCTTATATCCGTTCTTTTTCTTGAAATCCGAGGGCAGCCAGGGGATACTATATTCCCCGGAAAGTGCTTGTCCGATCTCGTTAATCTTCGCCGCGTTTTTCAGAGGGCTGATGGTCAGGGTCGTGGCAAAATAATCATAATCGCCACCTGCTGCCAGCTCCGCGGTTCTGCGCAGCCGCAGGTCGAAGCAGCGGAAGCACCTCTCTCCCCCCTCGGGACAGTTCTCGTAGCCCTTCGCCATCTCATAAAAACGCTCCGGTTCATAATCTCCCTCCACGATATCAATGGGCCAACCCTTTTCTTCTTTATTATAAGCTGCGATCAGACGCTTCTGCTCCGCCACGCGCTTTCGGTATTCTTCCGAAAAGGAAATGTTGGGATTGTAATAAAATACCGTGATCAAAAAATAACGGCACAGATATTCCAGACAATAACTGCTGCAGGGTGCGCAGCAGCTATGCAGAAACAGGCGGGGCGGTCGGTAATCCGACGCTGCCTCGCCCTTCTCCTGTAAGGTATTTAAAATTTTCTCTAATTCTTTTTGATAATTTACCTGATTCATACGGTTCTCTTTTCATTTATACTCTAGCATTACGCTCATTATAGCATATTTTTTTAGAGATGCCGCAATCATTTTTTTGAAAGCTCCTCCGCTACGCCAGACTGATCATCCACTTCTTTTAAAATACATTCCACCAACTACAACAGATAAAATCCGGCGCTGCCCCCGGGCACAGTAACCTTTCCGCCTGCAAATGCAGCTTCCCAACCGAAGGTATACAATGCTTCCTTTACCGCATAGTCTCCGTCGAAGCTGGCCTCTCTGTCCGCCGGATTGATGATGACCAGAATCTTCTCCTTGTCGTCACTGCGCAGGTAGGCCAACGGATACTGGTCAGCCTCGGCATAGACGAATTCAATCTCTCCACGGCTCTGCAATGCGCTGTGCGCCTGACGGATGTTAATTAATTTCTGAATCTCATGATACAGGGAATCCGGATCTGCCATCTGCGCCTCCACCGTGGGACGGTCAGTGGCTTCGTCCTGTTTGACATAAAGTTTTTCCTTCGGTGCCGCACTGAAACCGGCGTTGGTGGTATGATCCCACTGCATGGGCGAGCGGGAACCGGTGCGTCCGTAACCGCCCTCTACGGAGTGCAGATTTTCCACATAGCGCATACCAATCTCATCACCGTAATACAGGAACGGTGCACCTGGCATGGACAGAAGGAATGCAAATGCCACCTTTAATTCCTCCCCATGAATGCTTCTCGCCAGACGATCCATATCATGGTTGCCGGAGGGAATACAGATCAGACCCTTGCGCTGTGCCTTTTCATAATTTTCCTTATATTTCTCCACGAAGGCTGCCACATCGCCTTTACCTCTTCCGGAGAAGAAAGGCTCCTCGCAGCGGAACAGATCGTTATAATGAGACGGTCCAAAATGAAGTAAAAAGTCCATATGGAAGCCGCCCTGCAGGGACTTGTCCGGTTCTCCCCACTCGGATACCAACACTGCCTCGGGGAACTCTGCATCCAGGAACGCTCTTACCTTTCTCCACAGAGCAATGTTTCCCTTGCCGTCCTCATCGTTTTTCACCAGAGAACCTGCCATATCCACACGGAAACCGTCACAGCCCATGCCGATCCAGAACCGCATGACATTTTCCATCTCTGCAAGCGTCGCCTTAGGACCCGGATCATCGGGATCCTGCTGCCAGTCCTGTGTCTTTTTATAAAATCCGTAATTGAGTGCCGGCTGGTGTGCGAAAAAGTTCACGATCACTGAGCCCTCTCTCTCGGAGATACCGCACAGACTTCCCATATTCTCCAACTGTCCCCAGGTGCTGTCGGTCCAGATATAACGATCAGTAAATTCATTACGATCTGCCTTACAGGACTCCTTAAACCAGGGATGTGCCACGGAGGTATGTCCCGGCACCAGGTCTAACAGGATATGCATATTCCGCTTGTGTACTTCGTTAAACAGGCGCTTCAGGTCCGCATTGGTGCCGTATCTGGGAGCTGCCTGATAGTAGTCCGCCACATCATAGCCTGCGTCTCCGAAGGGTGATGCAAAACAGGGGTTCATCCAGATTGCATTGCATCCCAGTTCCTTAATATAATCCAGTCTTTCTATGATACCCTGAAAATCGCCGATACCGTCACCGTTGGTATCCAGAAAAGACTGGGGATAAATTTCATAAAAGATTGCATTATCAAGCCATTTTGCCATAGTGTACTCCTTCCTGTGTGCTTTATTTTTATTGCAAAAAACGTTTTCCGATACTTTCTTTTAACATACCACAGAATGGCTACTTGTACAACTGCGAAAAAACATCTATAATAAAATGATGCCAGGTTCTAAAGGTCTAAGCCCATATGAGCTTGCTCATAGGTGGGTGAAAGACCTTGAGACCCGCCCCGATATGAGCATAAAAGGGAAGCGTAAGCTTCACGATATGCGAATAGCGGGCAGGGTGCTATGTGCCAGTGGCACATGTTTAGCACGGACCGAAGCGGAGCGTAGAAGTGAGAGTGCGTAGCACAAAACAATCCGCAGGCATCCAACTAGGATAAAATAAGAACGAGGTCTATCATGTTAACACAAAAAGTAAGCACCATCGATGAACTCCTGCAGTTCGTCAGTACGTTACGCCAAAAGCACGGCGTCCGCCTCTGGTTCCGCGGGGAAGAGAATGCGGATCTGACTCTGATCCCTTCCATCCAACGAAGCCAGAAAAGGCTGGACTCCGAACGCTATATTGCCAATGATTTCTATATCCGGGCGAGACAGATCCTGGACAATCCTCCCGACAAACACAATTACGCCGGCTGGGTCTCCCTGATGCAGCACTACGGTCTGCCCACGAGAATGTTAGACTGGACCCAGTCTCCCCTGATCGCCGTATTTTTCGCCACGGAGACTTACCGGGAGACTCCGGACACCGATGCCTGCGTCTGGGTACTGACACCGGGTCTGTTGAACGAGAAGGAAGGCTTCGGCAACTGCATCTATCCCATTGATGCGGACACCACACAGGAAATGCTTCTGCCCGCCTTCAAACACAACCACCACAATCCGGAATTGAAAAACAAGATCCTGGCTTGCAGCTCCACGGAGAACAACCTCCGCATGTACTCCCAGTACTCCAACTTCACCGTACATAACTCTCTGGAACGTCTGGAAGATATCTGCGATGAAAATATGCTGTATAAGATCATTATTCCCTCCGGGCGGAAACAATACTTTATTGAAAGTCTGCGGGTATTCGGCATCTCCGAGAGCTTCGTATACCCCGACCTGGATCATATATCCAGCGATTTGAAAGATTCCTATGGAATCTGAAAATCATTTGCGATTTTGAAGGACTCCTATGGGATTTAGATTCATTAATTAAGAAAGGAAATATACACATGAAAATCGTATTACAGCATCTGACCAAGAAATTCCCCGCCCGCGGTCCTGTCCGCGGCAGGAAGAACCGTGAGGATGTCATTGCCGTGAATGACTTCGACTTCGAGATCCCCGACGGCAAGCTGATCGGACTCTTAGGTCCCTCCGGCTGTGGCAAAAGTACTGCCCTGAATCTGATCTGCGGTCTGCTGAAACCCACCGATGGCAAAATCTTTTTCGGCGAAGATGATGTCACCGGACTTCCTCCCGAGAACCGCGGTGTCGGCATGGTGTTCCAGAACTATGCCCTCTACCCCCACCTCACTGTGGAGAAAAATATTCAGTTCCCCTTAGAGAACCTGAAGGGTGCTGACAAGCTTTCCAAAGAAGAGATGAGCAAGCGCGTGCTGGAAGCAGCAAAGCTGGTACAGATCGACCACCTGTTAGAGCGCAAACCCAATGAGCTCTCCGGCGGTCAGCAGCAGCGTGTTGCCATCGCCAGAGCCTTAGTCAAGCTGCCTCGCGTTCTTCTTTTGGATGAGCCCCTCTCAAATCTGGATGCCAGACTCCGTCTCCAGACCAGAGAAGAGATCCGCCGGATCCAGCAGGAGACACAGATCACCACCATCTTCGTTACCCACGATCAGGACGAAGCCATGAGCATCTCCGATATGATCGTCGTGATGAAGGACGGTATCGTACAGCAGATCGGCAAGCCCCAGAACGTATACGATGATCCCGTGAATCTGTTCGTTGCAAAGTTCCTCGGCACGCCTCCCATCAATGTATTTTCCGGTGAGGTAAAAAATGAGCAGTTATACATTGGCTCCGAGGCTGTCCTGTCCACTCCCGGAGTAGCGGACCAGCCCGTGCATGTCGGCATCCGCCCGGAAGGCTTCATCTTAAAAGAGGACGGACCTCTCTCCTGCGATCTGGTGCGTCTGGAGGTCATGGGCCGGGATGTGAGCATTGTTTCCACCCATGAGAAGTCCCAGAACGTTACCATCCGTTCCATCATTGATGCGGACGAAGGGAAATCTCTTCCCACCGGAAAAGTGCATTTCGCCTTAAAACCCGCAAAAGTATTCCTCTTTTGCACCGACACCGAAGAACGCATCCGTTTTTAATATTTTATCCGATTTTGCAGTCCGGCGGTATTCATGGGCTGCAGAAAGAATTGAGGTTTCTTATGGAAAAACAAAATATGAAAGCCTGGCTCTATCTATTGCCGGCATTCCTGTTTCTGGGTGCTTTTATGATCTATCCTCTTATCGACGTATTCGTGTACTCCTTTGAAGAGGGTTACAATTCTGCATCCCAGACCTTTTACGGCGTAGGCATGTACAATTACTCCTATGTGCTCCACGATCCGTACTTTTTACAGGCACTGAAAAATACCTTCATTCTGGTCATTATCACCGTTCCGGTCTCCACCGGACTGGCACTTCTGATCTCCGCCGCCCTAAGCTCCATCAAGCCTCTGCGGGATCTGTTCCAGACCATATTTTTCCTGCCCTACGTAACCAATACTCTGGCGGTCGGTCTGGTCTTCATGATTCTTTTCAAAAAGACCCCTTACTCCGACGGTCTGATCAATCTGCTGATCCAGTTTTTCGGCGGCAGCTCCGTGGATTTCATCGACGGACCCTACTGGGCGAAAATGTTCGTGCTGTGCTTTTACACCATCTGGATCGTTATGCCTTTTAAGATTCTGATCCTGACCAGTGCTCTCGCCAGTGTAAACCCCATGTACTACAATGCGGCACGAGTGGACGGCACTTCCCGTTTCCGGATGTTCACGAAGATCACTCTGCCCATGATCTCCCCCATGGTATTCTACCTGATCATCACCGGTTTTATCGGTGCATTCAAGGCCTACAGTGATGCTGTGGCACTCTTCGGAACGAACTTAAATGCCGCAGAAATGAATACCATCGTCGGCTACGTCTACGACATGCTCTATGGTGACAGCGGCGGCTATCCTTCCTATGCTTCCGCGGCGGCGATCCTGCTGTTCGCCATCGTCCTGACTATCACCTGCATCAATCTGCTGGTCAGCAAAAAACATGTCCATTATGTATAGGAAAGGAGGTCTTTGTGATGTCTGATGTTACATCTGATTATGAAAAAATCGAGAAACGCACCCGGATCCGCGGCAATATCCGCAATGGGATCGTCTACTTTTTTCTGTGTCTGTGGGCACTGATCGTACTGTTCCCTTTTTACTGGATGGTACTGACCTCCGTAAAAAGCTACGGCTCCTATAATGCAGAATATATTCCGAAGTTTTTCACCCTGTCTCCCACTTTACAGAACTACGTGGACGCTTTTACCACTGTTTCTCTGGGAAGATACCTGTGGAACACTTTGTTTTTCACCGTGGTCACCACTGCCATCATGCTGGTGGTCATCACCCTGGCAGCCTTCGCTTTTGCAAGGTTGAACTTTGCCGGAAAAGATCTGATCTTTACGTTATTTTTATCTCTGATGATGATTCCCAATGAACTGGTGGTCATTACGAATTTCACCACCATCACGAATCTGGATCTGCGCAATACCTTCACCGGTCTGATCCTGCCTTCCGTGACTAGCGTATTTTATATCTATCTGCTACGGGAGAATTTCGCACAGATTCCGGACGAGCTGTATTATGCCGCCAAGGTAGACGGTACTTCCGATCTGCGATATCTGCGCAAGGTCATGGTGCCCATCTGTAAGCCCACGCTGATCACCATCGTGATCCTGAAGGTTATTGAATGCTGGAACTCCTATGTGTGGCCCAGACTGATCACCGATGATCCGGATTACTATCTGGTGTCCAACGGTATCCAGGAGATCCGTGAGAATGGTTTCGGCAGAGAGAACATCCCTGCCATGATGGCTGCGGTGGTCGTGATCTCCGTTCCTCTGGTGGTGTTGTTCCTCGTATTCCGTAAAAAAGTCATGGCAGGTGTTGCCAGGGGAGGTACCAAAGGATGAGTCAATTTAGCAAAAAGCTGGCACTCGTATGTGCCCTGGGCGGGCTGTCCCTGTCTCTGACCGGCTGCCATGGGTCCAAGGGGCTGCCGGAATTCACTGTTCCGGAGGAATTCGATACTTCCAGGAACTATGAGATCACCTTCTGGGCGAAAAATGATACCAACAAAACCCAGACGGAAATCTACAAGAAAGCCATTGCGGATTTTGAAGCCCTGTATCCCAATATCACGGTGAACCTGAATCTATACACGGATTACGGCAAAATTTACAACGATGTCATTACCAATATTTCCACCAATACGACACCCAATGTCTGCATCACCTACCCGGATCACATTGCCACCTACCTCACCGGGCAGAATACCGTAGTTCCTCTGGATGACCTGTTTGCCGATGAAAAATACGGTCTGGGCGGCACGGAGCTTGCCTATGACGGTCCTGCCAGAGAAGAAGTCATTCCTCAGTTTTTGAATGAATGCTCCATCGACGGTCATTACTATGCCGTTCCTTACATGCGTTCCACCGAGGCCTGCTACGTGAATAAGACCTACGTGGAAAATCTTGGATATACTCTGCCGGATGTACTGACCTGGGACTTCATCTGGGAAGTCTCCGAGGCTGCCACCGCCCAAAATGCGGACGGCACCTATGTGGTCAACGGGCAGAATGTACTGATCCCGTTTATCTATAAGTCCACCGACAACATGATGATCCAGATGTTAAAGCAAAAGAACGCGGGATATTCCACCGCTGACGGCAGCATTGAACTTTTCAACGATACCACCACGGATCTCCTGTACGATATTGCCGGACATGTAAAAAGCGGTGCCTTTTCCACCTTCAAGATCTCCGGTTATCCTGCGAACTTCCTGAATGCCGGGCAATGTATTTTCGCCATTGATTCCACTGCCGGAGCCACCTGGATGGGTACGGACGCTCCGCTGTCGGATATCAGCGAGGACTCTCTGGTGCAGTTTAAGACCGCCGTGCGGATGATTCCCCAGTTTGACCCGGAGCATCCCCAGATGATTTCCCAGGGGCCCTCCGTCTGCGTCTTCAACAAGAAGGATTCACAGGAAGTGCTTGCTTCCTGGTTGTTCACCCAGTATCTGCTTACCAATGACGTGCAGATTGCCT
>OGYW01000436.1_pt1 | contig 38844 bp, 29 predicted proteins | sample 1576621 | NCBI WGS metagenome assembly OGYW01 (sample SAMEA3541528, study PRJEB24748) | human gut metagenome | biome: human gut; feature: human-associated habitat; material: faeces | place: China | collected 2012 | reverse complement strand
CCTCTGACATGGCAAAATCCTGAGCAACTTTTTGTTGCTCAGGTACTTAAAAAAAATATTTTATAATAGTGTTGCGGAATTAAGGGCAAAGAAAAAGATGCAGGTATCACGGTACTACAGGCTAAAGACTATGCGCTGGATGAGGTTATTGTACGAGGGGAACGACCGCTGGTTAAGGTAGAAGGCAGCCGCTTGACCTACGATATGCCTCAACTCACTGCCAATAAGCTGGTGACGAATGTGTATGATGCATTAAAACAACTACCGGGCGTAATGGAACAAAATGGAGTGTTGACGCTAGCCGGAGCTGGAAGTATCAATATTATTTTGAACGGAAAGCCTACATCTATGAACTACGAACAGCTTGTTACATTATTAAAGGGTATGCCAGCATCACGTGTAGAACGGGCGGAAGTGATGTATAATACTCCCCCGCAATATCATGTGCGCGGTGCAGCAATCAATGTAATACTAAAAGGTTATAAACCGGGAGAAGGAGGATTACAGGGAGAGATAAACGGCAATTATGTACAGGCAAATAAAGCAGGAGAAGAAGGCGGCGTGACATTTGCCTATTTATCTCCCAAACTGGATATAGACTTTATGTACAATCTCAACAATCACTACAACCGTCAAGGTTATAAACTGATTACCCGTCACACGTTGAATGACGAAATACATAACATCAGCCAGTCTACTAACGGAGAAAATCGGCAACTGGTACATACATTCCGGCTTGGAGGAAACTATAAGTTTAATAAACAGAGCCAATTGGGGCTGAGTTATACTTCCAGTCTTAATCCCGATAAACAACAATCGGTTACCTCTTCGGATAATCATTCGACTACCTTCAACCATGCCCCTGCCGAAGAACAGATGCATAACGTGGCTTTAAACTATACTTCCGGCTTCGGTCTGACAGGGGGTATCGACTATACGTATTTCAGGAATAAAGAGGAACAATCTTTCCGCAGCATAGAAAACAACGGACAGGAAACGACTTTTCTTAGCAACACGGCTCAATATATAAACCGATGGAAAGTATATGTCGACCAAAACCATACACTTTCCAATGCGTGGGTACTGAATTACGGAACATCCTTTACATATGTAAACAACCATAATTCGCAAAGATATAATCTTGCAGCGATGAGTGGAATGAACAAAGAAAGCCGAGTTGATGAATATACTTATAATCTATATACCGGTTTCGAAAAGAACTTTGGTAGCCAATGGAGTCTGAATGCATCTGCTTCCATTGAATATTATCAAATGATGAGCTATAAAAAATGGGCAATCTACCCTACTTTGAACTTAAGTTATGTTCTTTCCCCTTCACACATCCTTCAATTTGAACTCAGTTCGAACAAGACTTATCCCGATTATTGGACGTTAAGCGGATCGACCAGTTACCTTAACAATTATCAGGAATCGGCAGGAAATTCATCACTCAAACCTTATACTGATTACTCCGCAGCTTTGACATACATCCTGAAAAGCAAATATATTTTCCAGTTCAGCTATGATTATATCAAAGATTACTTCATGCAAATGATATACCTAGACTCCAGCCGTCTGAAAGCTGTATACAATTATCAGAACTGGGACTATTCAAAAGAGTTTGCCTTTACTTCTGTTATCCCGTTCAAGACAGGAGAATGGTGGGACAGTCAGCTGATGATATGTCTGTCTTCACTTCATCAACAGGCAAGCAACTATTATGATGCTCCTTTCGACCGTAGAATATGGAATATAGCAGGAAACTGGACCAATACGTTTACACTCAGTAAGCGCCCCAACATCAAAATGGAAATTAGTGCGACCGGTACATCCAAATCCATACAAGGAAGTTATACCATAGCGCCTGCCGCATTCATCCATACAGCCATTCGCTATACCTTTGCAGGAGATAAAGCTATGATTCAGATCAAAGGGAATGATTTATTCAATGGAAGCAACCACCTGACAACGAAAGTCCGCAATGGAAATCAGTATCTAGATATGTATCTGAACAATTATATGCGTAACGTCACCGTATCTTTCAGCTACAAATTTGGAGGATTCAAGAAAAAGGAAGTAAAGGACGTAGATCTTTCTCGTTTCAAACACTAAAAAAATCTATCTGACAAACAGAGAAAGTCCCCTAATCTTTCCAAGTTACAGGCAAACACTGCAATAACAATTAAGAAAAAATTATCTAAAAGGATAAAAGAAAAACAGGCATACAGGTGAAGTTCTCACGAGTATGCCTGTTTTTCTTTTATTTACTATTACTATAAAGAAACTGTATTCATTATCTTTTCCAATGCACCGGCATTATTACGTACATAATCACCGGCATTCTTTCCAGCTTCATGCAGACAGGCCTCATCCGAAAGGAACTTGTTCATCAAACGGTCGAAGTCTTCTTTACCCTGAATTTCGAAACCTCCCTGACAAGCTTTCAGCCCTTGCGCCTCGAGGAACTTATAATTATTCGGGCCGAAAATGACAGGAATACCATATACAGCTGCCTCAAGTGTATTATGAATGCTGACTCCAAAGCCGCCTCCTACATACGAAATTTCTCCATAGCGGTATATTGACGACAACAGCCCGAAACAATCTATAATCAGACAGTCAGCCTGTTTGACATTTTCTTCCGTAGCTTGTGTATAGCGTACTACCGGACGTTTCAACTTTCCGATAATTTCCTGCAAATGACTCTCGTCTATTACGTGAGGAGCAATGATCAGTTTCATTTCCGGATGCTCATTAAAATAAGGGATAAAGATATCTTCATCCGGAGCCCATGAACTTCCTGCAACAAAAGTCTTGCGATTATTTCCCTTGAAGCTTTCTACCAACGGTAATTCTTTCGCCTGACTGCAAATTTCCAGTACCCGGTCGAAACGAGTATCTCCTACTACTGTCGTACGAGTCACCCCAATACTTTCCAACAAGCGGACAGATTCTTCATTCTGTACAAAAAGATGGTCGAAACATTTCAAGACATTCTTATAACTTCCTCCATACCAGCGGAAGAAAATCTGCTGAGGACGAAAGATAGAAGAAACACTATATACCGGAATATTACGACGCTTCAGTTCACTCAGATAATTGCACCAGAACTCATACTTGATGAAAAAAGCCATATAAGGATGAGCCAGATCTATAAATTTCTTCACATTACGTGGAGAATCAAGAGGCAGATAACATACTACATCCGCCCCCTTATAATCTTTACGTACCTCATATCCCGAAGGCGAGAAAAACGTTTGCAGAATCTTATATTGCGGATATTGCTTACGAATCTGTTCTATCAGAGGACGTCCTTGCTCAAATTCACCCAGTGAAGCTGCATGAAACCACAAATATTTGGCTTGTGGATCAATCTGTTTCTTCAAGACAGCGAAAGCTTCCTTCTCGCCTTTCACCATCTTGGCTACTTTCTTATTAAAAAGTGCAGCCAGATGGACTGCACTTATATATAAAGCTATAACAAAATTATAAATCATGCCGGTTCTTATTTGAGTACCTCTACTGCACGACGCATACGTCTGACAGTTTCTTCTTTACCTAATACAGCCGAGATATCAAACATGTGAGGACCTTTTCCTTCGCCCACAAGCGTAAGGCGGAAAGCATTCATGATATTTCCCATATGGTAGCCGTGGTCTTCTATCCATTTCATAACCACTTCTTCCTGATGAGCCAGTGAAAAATCGTCGAGTGATTCAAGCAAGTCTGCAAGTTCTGTCATACGAACAGCAGAGTCTTCTTTCCAGCGTTTCTTTACAGTCTTTTCATCATATTCTGTAGGAGCTACGAAGAAGAACTTGCAAGTATCCCACAATTCCTTGATAAAGCTGACACGACCTTTCATCAGACCTACTACGGTTACAACTGTTTCCATAGGAGCTTCGATGCCATGCTCTTTCAAGATAGGCATAAACAAGCCTGCAATTTCCTCATCACTCTTCATCAGGATATATTCATGATTGAACCATTTACCCTTTTCATAATCGAACTTAGCTCCCGCTTTGCTACAACGATGCAAATCGAACAACTTAACCAGTTCGTCCAGTGACATGATTTCCTGATCATTTCCCGGATTCCATCCCAGCAAAGCCAGGAAGTTAATCACAGCTTCAGGCAAATATCCAGACTCACGGTATCCAGAAGAAACCTCACCAGTCTTCGGATCATGCCATTCCAATGGGAATACAGGGAATCCCAGACGGTCACCGTCACGCTTACTCAATTTACCGTTTCCATCCGGTTTCAACAACAATGGCAAGTGAGCAAATTCAGGCATTGTATCTTCCCAGCCGAATGCACGATACAACAAGACATGCAACGGAGCAGAAGGCAACCATTCTTCACCACGAATTACATGAGATACTTCCATCAAATGGTCATCAACAATGTTTGCCAAATGGTAAGTAGGCAATTCGTCGGCTGACTTATACAGTACTTTATCATCCAATATAGAAGAATTGATTACAACTTCTCCACGAATGATATCGTGTACATGCACATCTTCATTCGGTTCTATTTTGAAACGTACTACATACTGTGTTCCTTCGGCAATCAGCTTATCAACTTCTTCCTTCGGCATCGTAAGCGAGTTACGCATAGAATTACGTGTAGAAGCATCGTACTGGAAATTCGGAACTTCCTTACGCTTAGCCTCCAGTTCCTCCGGTGTATCGAAAGCAATATAAGCTTTACCGTTATCAAGCAATACGTTTACATATTTCTTATAAATATCACGACGTTCAGACTGACGGTACGGACCGTAATTTCCGCCAAAGCTTACACCCTCATCGAACTTAATGCCTAACCATTTAAAAGATTCGATAATATATTCTTCTGCCCCCGGAACAAAACGGTTTGAGTCTGTATCCTCAATACGGAAAATCAAATCTCCGCCGTGCTGGCGTGCAAAGAGATAATTATACAAGGCAGTGCGCACACCACCGATATGCAATGCACCAGTCGGACTCGGTGCAAAACGAACTCTAACTTTTCTTTCTGCCATAGTGGTCTTTATCTAAAAATACGCTGCAAAATTAAGCTAAATTTCCCGTTTTTTTCTTATTTTGCACGCAAAATATCCTAACACATGAAAAGTTTCCAAGCAGAAAGACAGTTTTCATACAAGAAATTACTGTATCAATGCGCCATTTTCTTGGCAGCAGTTGCCGTCATTGTCTATTTCTTACCAAAGGAAGGTACATTCAACTATCAATTTGATATTAACAAGCCATGGAAATACGGTTTGTTACAGGCATCATTCGATTTTCCTATATACAAGGGAGATGAAGAGGTCCGCCGGGAACAAGACAGCATCATGACCAATTATCACCCCTACTTCCTTCTGTCGGAAAATACAGGTGAAAAAGCAATCAGCCAGTTTAAAAGTGATTACAACCGGAGCTTACGCAAGATAATTCCTGACCCTACATATTCGCATCATATCGAACGAATACTGAAAAACGTATACGAGAAAGGAATTATTCCAGTAGAACAGCTGGGGAACTTGCGCAAAGACAGCATGCGCAGTATTCATATCATCAATAAAAATACTTCTATCCTACAAAGTGTAAGCGAACTGTATACCACTAAGAGGGCCTACGAGGAACTGATTTATTCTGATACATTACATTACAACAAGACGCTATTGCAGCGCTGTAACCTGAATAATTACCTAACTCCTAATCTCATGTATGATTCGGAAAAATCGGAAGCTGCAAAAAAAGATATCCTCTCCGGAGTATCTTGGGCCAAAGGGTTTGTAATGAACGGACAGAAAATAATCGACCGCGGCGAGATCATCGACCAGCGTACATTCGATATCTTGAGATCACTCCAAAAAGAATGGGACAAACGAGGCGAAACTATTACAGAAAAACGTCTGACTTTATTCGGACAGATTCTGTTTGTATCTATTCTTATAGGATGCTTCATGACCTATCTGGCACTGTTCCGCCGAGATTATTATCAAAAGAAAGGTAGTCTGGGGTTATTGTTCTTTCTTATTATATTCTTCCCCGTCATATCAGCTATCATGGTAGCTCATGCTTTCATGAGTGTATATATAGTGCCATTCACCATGCTTCCCATGATCATACGGATCTTCCTTGATTCACGTACGGCTTTCATGGCACATATTGTATCAATCCTGCTTTGCTCCATCTGCCTGCGAACCCCACATGAGTTTATCTTATTGCAGACAATAACCGGTATGGCCAGCATCTACAGCCTTCGCGAACTGTCTCAACGCTCACAATTGTTACGCAGCGCCCTGATTGTCGTAATAACATATACCATACTCTATTTTGCACTCGACCTGATACACGTGAACGATATTGCGCAGCTTAACACATATATGTATGTCAACTTTATCATAAACGGTATTTTGCTGCTATTTACTTATCCGTTATTGTTTATTTTGGAAAAGACTTTCGGATTTACTTCGAATGTAACCCTGGTGGAACTTTCCAACATCAACAACAAGCTGATGCGTGAGATGTCGGAAGTTGCTCCCGGAACATTCCAGCATTCTCTGCAACTTGCCAACCTGACTGCCGCCGCAGCCAACCGCATTGGCGCCAACAGCCAGCTGGTGCGTACCGGTGCCATGTATCATGACATCGGAAAGATGCTGAACCCCGCTTTCTTTACCGAGAACCAGACAGGAGTAAATCCACATGACCAGTTAAACTATAAACAAAGCGCACAAATCGTCATAAATCATGTAACAGACGGTATGAAGCTGGCTGAAAAAAATGACCTGCCCCAAGTAATCAAAGACTTTATCTGCACCCATCATGGTCAAGGACTTACAAAGTATTTCTATATATCCTATCAGAATGAGCATCCCGATGAAGAAGTGGATAAAGAAGCATTCCAATATCCAGGCCCCAATCCGTTTACCAAAGAACAAGCTATCCTGATGATGGCCGACTCAGTAGAAGCAGCTTCAAGAAGCTTAAAGGAATATACTGAAGAAAGTATTTCCGGACTTGTCGACAAGATCATAGACAGCCAGGTACAGGAAGGATACTTCAAGGAATGTCCGATAACATTTAAAGATATTGCTACAGTAAAAAGTGTCTTTAAAGAAAAGCTGAAAACCATGTACCATACCCGTATCAGCTATCCGGAACTGAAGAAATAAAAGGCATTGCACAAAAAAGACCAAGGAAAGAACAATTTTTATTATCTGTATAGGAACTTCTTTGATAATTTTGAGATGTAAAACCTAAACACATACAGATATGAAAAATACTTTCTTCAAAGCAAGCGGCAGAAATCTTCTGACGTGTGCTATTTGTGCACTAATGGCAATGCCGGCATCTTCCCAACAAGCACTTTCCCTCAAGGATTATGAATATACAACCAGAGAATGGAAACGAATTGTAAGAAACAGTCCGGACAGTTTTTTCACAACCGATGAAGCAAAGCGGATTGCCGATAATGTGCTAGCTTTTCAACGTACAACAGGAGGATGGCCTAAGAACATTCCAATTCACCGCCCGCTGGGTGGAGAACTTCCTATCGTATTAGGAGATAAAGACAGGCGCAATGACTCCACAACCGACAATGACGCTACCATTCTGGAATTGACTTATCTGGCAAGACTTTATCAACAATCTCCCGAAGAACGTTATAAGGAAGCCTTTCTTAAAGGAGTGGAGTTTATCTTAAGCGGGCAGTATGACAACGGAGGATGGCCACAGTTCTGGCCTGAACATAGGGGATATCAAGTATATATTACATACAACGATGATGCCATGGTACAGACAATGGAAATCATCCGAAACCTTCGTGACGGAAAAGCTCCCTTCGATATACTGGTAAACGATGAAATGAAAGCACGTCTGTCCGCCGCTTTCGATAAAGGGATAGAATGTATTCTGAATACTCAAATCAGAGTAAATGGTAAACCGACCATATGGTGTCAGCAACACGACAACATAACCTTAAAACCAGCTCCGGCCCGAACATTCGAATTGCCTTCCTTCTGCACGGCAGAAAGCTGCTCACTGGTTCACCTGCTAATGGAACTCCCCGATCCGGACGAACGGGTAAAGGCAGCAGTCAATGGCGCAATGGAGTGGCTTGATTTACATAAATTATATGGCATACGTGTTGAGCGGTTCATGACTCCTGAAGGCAAGCGTGACACACACGTAGTGAAAGACGAAAAGGCCGGACCTGTATGGGCACGTTTTTACGACCTGGAAAACGAAGAACCGCTATTCTGCGACCGTGATGGAGTTCCCCGTAAATCATTTTCTGAACTTGGATATGAGCGTCGAAATGGTTACAGCTGGTACAATCAGGCTCCCGAATCACTCAATGAAGAATATCAGCACTGGAAAGAAAAATATATGTGATTTACACATACAACCAGTTCTTTAAGTGCAGGTAAAAAGCAGGTCTAATCAGCTCCTCTTCTAACTCTATTATTTTTTGTACAAATTTTCAAAAAACATCGAGAAAAGTTTAGGAAAATATGCTGATATTTCCGACAAAATATGCTGATGTTTTTCTTATACGCCGATATACATTGGTTATCAATTATTTACAAGAAGCAGTATATCGGCGTAAAGAAAAATATAAACTGGAGATCTTACAATCATCAATCAGAGTTCTTGAGTCAAGCTATCGAGCAAACCTCCGCAAGCATCTTCCAGTATGTCAAGTACATTTTCAAATCCTTGAGCCCCGCCATAATAAGGATCAGGAACGTAGTCGACTACCTTCACCCGACAATAGTCGGTCATCCGGCCTATTTTCCGTTCCGTTTCCACATCAGGAGCTTTTTCCTTCAAGGCATCAATATTGCGGTCATCCATACCCAAAATCAAATCGAACTCATAAAAATCATCAGTACGGACAGGACGTGAACGGTGAGTAATGTTATACCCCCGGCGAATAGCATGTGCACGCATCCGGTCATCGGCAAGTTCTCCTTGATGATAACTGCTGATTCCCGCTGAATCTACTTCTATCTCCTTTTCCAGTCCTGCACGCTTGATATACGTACGCATAATTTCTTCTGCCGACGATGAACGGCATATATTCCCAAGACAAACAAACAAGATTCTTTTCATACTCCGATACCTAAATATTTTTTAAACTTGCTTACGCTAGTATTCATAATCAACGCTTCCGGGAACTCAGTTTCATTTACCAGCTCCAATGCATAATCGTAGGTGGCAATATCAAACGAGATATGTGCATCACTACCCAAAATCACCGGAACATCATAGCGACGGCATAACTTCAGTATTTCCAGATTATTGCTCCGGGCATCAACTTTGCCCCGACAGGGTTTCAGTGATGAATTATTTATTTCAAGCAACGTATGATGCTCCTTTGCCGCAAGTACAATAGGCTCGAAGTTCAACTTTGCAGTCCCGTCACCCGGATGACTAATGATATGAATATATGGATTAGACACAACCTGAACCATACCATGTGTATTCTCTTCGGGTGTCCCCCACTTATAACAAAGTGAATGAATACCGGCAATACGCAAGTCAAGAATCTTCAAATAAAACTCATCCAGATCGAGATTGCCTTCGCTGTCGAGAATATTAATTTCTGCTCCCAACAAAAGTTCTATTCCATACATCTGGCGCGGAACCACATGCAGGTTACGGAAATAAATCGGATCGCATGTACCCGGTATACCCGGTGAATGTTCTGTAATCCCTAATAATTTCAATCCCTTACCAGCAGCAGCCTGTGCCATTTCCTGCAAGGAACTAAAAGCATGACCGCTTGCTACGGTATGCGTATGTACATCCAGTTCTATTTTCATACGAATATTTTTTACATCGGATCGACATCGTAATAAACCAACAGCGAACGGAAACGTTCATCCTCAACAATGGCACGTTGCACTTGCTGAAGATATTCACGCACTTTCGACATCGAAGCCTGTTGTTCAATTTTCACTACTATCTTTTTAATAAATAAAGTCTGTATACGCGACACTGGAGGACGGTCGGGTCCCAGCACACGACTACCAAGTCCGTTTCTTAAGTACCCGGCCATCAAGTCGGCAGCCTGATCGAGTACTTCCTCTTTACGATGTTTCAAATACACATAAATCAACCGGTAAAAAGGCGGATACTTAAACAAATTACGTTCTTCAATTTGTGATTGAAACAACCCTCCATAGTCATTGCTTACTACCTGAGCGATCAAAGGAAGATCGGGAGATTTGGTTTGTAGCACTACCAACCCTTGTTTGTTCTTTCTTCCAGCACGCCCGGCAACCTGCGCCATCAACTGAAAAGCCCGTTCATACGAACGGAAATCCGGATAGTTCATCATCGAATCCGCATTCAAAATACCAACAACACTCACACGGTCGAAGTCAAGTCCTTTTGAAACCATCTGTGTACCAATCAGAATATCCGTCTTGCCATCCTCAAAATCGGCAATGATTCTTTCATATGCGGTACGGGTACGCGTGGTATCCAAGTCCATACGAGCCACACGGGCATCCGGAAATATCAGTTTAATATCATCTTCTATCTTCTCGGTTCCAAATCCTCGGTTTATCAGTTCTACCCCTCCACATGCCGGACAAGACTTTGGAACTTCATAAGTATAACCACAGTAATGACAGGTCAGCTGATTCAATCCTTTATGATACGTCAGACTGACATCACAATTCTTACACTTCGGTATCCATCCACACGTACGGCATTCTATCATCGGAGCAAATCCTCTGCGGTTCTGGAAAAGTATAACCTGCTCCTTCTGTTCAAGTGCCTCACGGATTTTCTGAAGCAAGAGTGGAGAAAACTGAGCCGTCATCCGTTTCTTTCGGGCAAGTTCCTTGATATCTACCACCTCAATATGAGGAAGCAAAACATTCTGATGCCGTTCGGTAAGCTGTACCCAGCCATATTTTCCATGAACAGCATTATAATAGGTTTCGATACAAGGTGTAGCCGTACCCAACAGTGTCTTTGCTCCGAACATCGATGCCAGTACGATAGCTGCATTGCGCGCATGATAACGTGGAGCCGGATCCTGCTGTTTATAGGTATTTTCATGTTCTTCATCCACGATAACCAGTCCCAAACGCCGGAAAGGCAGAAAAACCGAAGAACGTACTCCAAGTATTACATCATAATCGTCATCAGTAAGTTGTTTACGCCATATCTCTACACGTTCAGCATCCGGAAACTTGGAGTGATAAATTCCCAGCCGGTTACCAAATACCCTTTTCAAACGTTCGGTGATTTGTGTAGTCAGTGCTATCTCCGGCAACAAATACAACACCTGCTTTCCTGCCTGAATTGCCTGCTGAATAAGATGAATATAGATTTCAGTCTTTCCGCTTGCAGTAACACCATGAAGCAAGCAGACATTTTTCTGATGAAAGTGCGTCAGGATCTCGTTATACGCCTGCTGCTGGGCACTGCTTAAAGAGTTCAAAGGTGATACACTTACTTGCTCGGCAGACAAACGTCCGATTTCGAACGAGTAAATTTCGAAAACTCCTTTTCCAATTAATCCATTAAGCACTGCACTAGTAGCACCAGCCGAATCTAACAAAGCCTTACGGGAAACTTCCTTAAGTTCTTTCTTTTCTTCAGTCCAGCCGGACAGCTCTATATATTTCATGAGTAGAGCCAGTTGCTTGGGAGCACGTGCCAATGCATCAAACTGACGATGGACAGCCTCTTCTGTCTGCATAGCAGCAGACAATCGCACCCTACTCTCTACACGCGGTTTATAGCTGCGTTTCAGCTCTTCTTTTACCAGAATCGCCTCTTTTTCCAATAAAGCTTTGATTACCGGCAACAAATTCTTTATTCCACTGGACTTTTCCAGTTGTGTAATACATTGCTCCGAATCGTTAACCAACAGATCAAGAATAAGCTGTTCCTTCTCGGAAAGAGGTTGCAGTGCCTCAAACTCCGGATTTAAGACAACTAATGTTTCGCTTTCCAGCTTCATTCCAGAAGGTAAGGCAGCCTTGTATACATCTCCCAGCGTACAGAGATAATAATCTGCCAGCCATTGCCAGAAATCATACTGCCGTCTCAACAAAACAGGAGATTCATCGAGTACCTCCATAATGTCTTTTGTTTCATAGGCCTCAGGCGCCGTTTGGTGTACTTTGGTTACAATAGCCGTATAATACTTCTTGCTCCCGAACGGAACGACGATCCGACAGCCTGCCTTTATCTTATCCGTCAACTCATCGGGAACGGAATAAGTATATTGTCCGGCTATGGGCAAAGGCACTATGACATCCACGTACTTCTTCATGGCTGCAAAGTTACAAAAAACAGTTCTATCCCATTTGGTACGTCAGGCAAACTTTTATAGCTTTGTAAAGAAACTCTTAAATCAACCAAAATGAAGATATATAAGATAGGTATTATAGGCTGTGGAGGTATCGCCCAAAAGATGGCGGCCACACTGGAAAAGATGAAAGGAGTAGAACGATATGCCGTAGCATCGCGCAATCAGGAGAAAGCAGAAGCATTTGCGAATAAATGGGGATTCACTAAAGCATATGGTTCCTACGAAGAACTGGCAAGCGATCCTGAAGTCGACTTAATCTATATCGCAACTCCACATGCCATGCACTACGACAATGCACATATGTGTATTGAGAAAGGTAAACCCGTATTATGCGAAAAAGCTTTTACCGCCAACGCCCGTCAGGCTGAAGATCTCCTTGCTTTCGCCAAAGAAAAAGGAGTATTCATTACCGAAGCTATATGGACTCGGTATATGCCCCTTTCACTTAAAATACAAGAACTGCTGAAAGAAGGAGTAATCGGAACACCGTATACCTTGTCGGCTAACCTCAGCTATCCGATAAGCAACAAAGAAAGAATTATCCGTCCGGAACTTGCAGGAGGAGCTCTGCTCGATATTGGTGTCTATACACTAAACTTTGCTGCAATGGCTTTCGGAAGCGATATTGCTGAAACTCATTCTGTCTGCCAGAAGACACAAACGGGAGTCGACGCGCAAGAAAGTATAACACTCTTTTATAAAGATGGCAGAATGGCAACCCTGCAATCGAGTATCTATGCAAAAAGTGACAGAATGGGAGTCATTTCGGGCGACAAAGGGCATCTGATTGTAGAAAATATCAACTGCCCTGAATCGGTACGGGTTGTCGATGAAAACTATAAAACCATAGCGGTATATCATGCACCGGAACAGATCAGCGGCTACGAGTATCAGGTATATGCCTCCATCGAAGCTATTGAAAAGGGATGGCTGGAATCGCCGTACATGCCTCATGCCGAAACATTACGCATCATGAAACAAATGGACAACCTCAGAAAAGAATGGGGAGTAATATATCCATGCGACTGACAAGCAGTAGTTTATAAACACATAAATAAAGGTGGAGAAATTCTGTTCATACAGAAACTTTCTCCACCTTTATTTATACAGATCCTGGTATATCAAAACATGTAAGCCAATGATATCTGCCAGGTATTTCGTTTCATCTCAATAGTCATCTGATCATCTACCGATCTAGCCATTTTGCTCAGTCCAAAGTTATAATTAACTCCAGCTTGCAAATGACCGAGTAATTTTACACCAGCTCCTACATTGAATGAAGTATTGCACGACTTCATGTCGAAACTTTCAGTAAAATGTCCGCTTCCTACATTAAATCCGAACTGAGGTCCTGCAGCAATATAAGCACCCAGTGTACTTCCTAATCCTAACGTCCACTTCAGGTTAACAGGAACCTCAATGCTTTTAAAAGTCTGGCTGACTTCCTCATTACCACTTTGAGCCTTTGCACCCGACTGATTATACAAGGCAGCGACATCAACTCCCAAACCTACAATAGGAATTGTAAACTCAGCCATCGGACCAATAAAGAATCCGGTACGATTATCTCCTTTTACAATGTCTTCCGAAAAAGTCAATTTCGAAATGTTCAGTCCCCCTTTTAGACCAAACTGAAACTGAGCCTGTGCCGGCATTGCCATAAACAAGCAAGCTACAATCATTAAGGCCGATAAAATCTTCTTCATAAATATAAAATATTAAATGTTACAAGCGCAAAAATAAGGAATAAATGATAAGAATACAAATCAGGCACCAAATATAGAATGACATCCTGTCCACTTTTATGACCGATTGACACTATGCTATGTTTATCAAAGTTTAATTCAACTGGCTTTCTTTCAACGAAGGTTAAAATATTCTATCATAATGTCAGGCATACCAGACGGGCATACAGTTTGCACAATATCGGGTGAATCGCGAAAGCGAAAGGAGGAGCGATTCTAAGAAACAAGATTAATAAAAGAACTTAAATAATAGGAGATTACAATTATGATGCCGATTAGAAGAAATTACAATCAGAACTGGTTACCAAGTATTTTCAATGATTTCTTTGATAACGATTGGATGGAAAAAGCCAATGCAACGGCTCCAGCTATTAACGTAGTTGAAAACGACAACAGCTATAAAATAGAAGTTGCAGCTCCGGGTATGACAAAAGAAGACTTCAACATTCATCTTACCGAAGATAATCAGTTGGTAATATCAATGGAGAAAAAGAACGAAACAAAAGACGAAAAAAAGAAATATTTACGCCGCGAGTTTTCTTATTCTAAATTCGAACAGTGCATGATCCTGCCAGAAGATGTTGAAAAAGAAAAAATCAGCGCCTCTGTCGATAATGGTGTTCTTAACATTGAATTGCCAAAGATGACACAGGAAGAAAAGAAACAAGCCAATAGAGTGATTGAAATTAAATAAACGATTCTAACCACCAAATCCCTGTTCCAGAGAAAATCCGGGACAGGGATTTTTTTATTTCTACTATGAACAAGCCAGTTGTTATTATGAACTTTACGGGAGTATATGATTACGAACCCTTCTCCCACAATAAAAAATTTACATGGCTAGACTGTACACACTTGCAAGGTGTAGAATGCTACTGTGACAAAGAGGGTGCACATGCACTGAAAAGAGTTATAGCAAACTATCCAGCAGATGGGATTCATTTCATCGACTCTGGCAACTATCATTATCTGACTAAGTTTTGGACGGATAAAATACAGCAACCTTTTTCGTTAATAGTATTCGATCACCATCCAGACATGCAGCCCCCTCTTTTCGAAGAAATGATTTCGTGCGGAAGCTGGGTAGAAGATACAATAGAATCGAACCCTTATTTACGCAAAGTAATTATCATAGGAGCATCCGAAAACCTAATCAAGCATGTTTCTCCTAAATACCGGCAAACAGTGGAATTTTATAGCGAACAAAGTCTGCAACACGAAGCTTCGTGGAAACAGTTTTCTAACGAAACAATCGATACTCCGGTATATATTTCTGTAGATAAGGATGTACTTAACCCACAGTCTGCCGTTACCAATTGGGATCAAGGCTCCCTTACATTAAATGAACTGGAGCATTTGTTATCTATTATCCTGAAACATGAAAAAATAATAGGCATAGACATTTGTGGAGAATGTTCATCTACACTCAATATATTCGAAGCAGAAAAAGGAACGCAGTTAGATAATACCGCCAATCAGGAATTACTGAACCTCTTCCTCAATTGCCAGACAAGCAATCTGTAACAGACCATCAGAACGTAAGCCGCAGAGAAAATCCCATATTACGCAGACTGGGCAAACGGAAATAGTCTATGCCCCGCATATCATTTCCCATACTGGCCGTGCTCATCGGATCGAAAGGAGCTTTTTTATAAAACATCAGTAAATTCCGTCCGACAAAAGATACTTTTATATTCTGCATCCAGTTTACCCAACGAGACATCGGAACATTGTATCCCAAAGTCAATTCTGCCAAACGAACATTGGTTGCATCGTATACATAAAGTTCTCCAATACCCGACATTCCCGATGTCACAGAATAATACTGGAAAACTGGAATTTTCTTCCCGCTGATCCATACTCCTCCCTGGTCACGTGCATCCGCTGTAATCAGTGAAACTCCATAACGATCAAGCATAGCTTGTGTCATAGACAAGGCTTCTCCCCCAAAACAGCCTTGAAGAACCAAGCCAAGTTCCAAACCTTTCCAACTGAAATCATTTGACCATCCTATCATATAATCCGGAGAAGTATTACCAGCATATACATAGTCATTACTTCGTTCCGGCAAACCGGTCTGTGTATTGAAAAGAACATTGCCGGCTGCATCTTTCCGGAAGGTACTGACATATATATCTCCAATTGAACCTCCGGGAACCAGTCTCTCCTCAGCAAGCTGACCATATGAAGCGAGCTTTAAGTAATTAACTGTAAATTCCCCCGTTACAGAATTTACAACCTCATGAAAATCCTTAATCTTATTCTTGTTGAGCGTATAAGTAAGGTTAGAACTCCATGAAACAGGACCTAAAGGCTGATTCAGTCCTAACGACACTTCCAGGCCCTTATTTTGTATCTCAGCTTTCCCCAGATAAGTTGCTAGAGGTATGTCACTATCCGTAGATGTTGAATACATGGTAAAAGAAAAATTCAACTTATTATTAAACATACCCAGATCGAAACCTACTTCATACGATTTAGTCTTTTCACAAGCAATCCTTCCCTGAATGAAAGATGACGCATCTCTGTCGTACGACCATAAACCATTAGGCAAATAATATTGATGAGAAGCACCACTCTCAGCATAAGCCAGACGAAATTTCAAAAAAGACAATACATTCGAATGTGACATTATAGAGGTTGGAATAAACGAAAGACCTGCCGATGGATAAAAAACATCATCATAACTTTCTCTTGTTCCTCCACTCCACAAATACTGCCATTCCTTACGTGCTCCGGCATTTATATAAAGGAAATCTTTGTAACCGACTTGCAAAGAAGCAAACAACGCATTGCTGCGGTCGTACAAATCGACATCCCAGTCTTTTCTTTTCACACTATCCAGATTGTCAAGAGAAAAAACATTCGGCTGCACCAAACCGCCGCCATGTAAGTTATACTCGTATTTTCTATCGCGAAACACTGTTCCTAATAATGCATTAAAAGAAAAATTACCAGCAGATTTCTGAAGATGAAAAGCTAAATCAGCGTAGGTCTGATTTAAATCTGCATTTATCTTCCCATACCCTCCCAAAGAAGAATCTTTCAATAAATAACGAGTAGAAGCATATAACTCCTGTGTCTGCATCTGCTTATCTTTATCATAATTTACATATGCAATAAAATCCAGCCAATCGGTTAATGAGTACCGGAATCCCAACCCTGCCCGTATACGGTCTTTAGTATTCACAAATAAATTACGTTTCTCTATCCAATACGGATTTTGCCAGTCGGCATAATGCCAATACTGAGTAGCATATCCTTCATCTGGATCATAACGTTCAAAACGACTATATTCATCATTCTTTCGTAAAAAGTCCGGCAACAGATAAACCGGTACAATCGGATTAAAATAGTCACCTTGTGCCAGCATATTACGCTCCTTGGTACGAATATACATCAAACTGACATCAATCTTCAATTTACTATCTAGTAAAGCCGTCGTATTACGGAATGTCAGATTATAATGGTTACTACTATTATTATCAAGTAGTCCAACCGCATTCTGAGTCATGGCAGAAAAATAGCTTTGATTCATTTCAGTACCGGCAGATACAGTAACAGCATTATTCACCGTATGTCCCGTACGATAAAAGTCGGAAGGATTCCAGGCAAATGGAGTTTTCACATCCGATGCCCAACCCTCATAAACATGCTGAAATTCCGGCATAACAAAAGGCTTGGCAAAAGTTGTCGTATTCGATACCGTAATGGAAGGTTTATACTCTTTATTTCCTCGCTTGGTCGTAATAAGAATAACTCCATTGGCAGCATCACTTCCATACAGCACAGAAGCAACTGCACCCGACAAGACTGAAATACCTTCTATATCTTCTGCATTAAATGAAGCGATACCATCCGATGATAATCCATAACCCTTATAGATGGAATAAAACTCTTCCGTAGAAAGTTGAGGAAATGGCACTCCATCAATCACAAAAAGAACATTATTATTTCCTTGGAAACTTCTTACGCCTCTCATCTCAATTTTTACTCCCCCTCCAGTTCCCATAGAGCTGGGCTGAACAGTTATTCCGGCAATTCTACCAACTAATGAATTCAGGAAATTAGCATCTTTAGCTTTGACAAAGATTTCTCCTCCCAAATGTTGCGGCAAATACGGATCTGACAGAACTTTTGAATCTACAATTGTAGCTACCGTGTCAATCTTCTGAATATTCTCAGCCCATAAGCTTCCCATTGAGAGTGTCAAGAATTTCCCCAATAAAAGGAACAGACCATATTTTTTCATAATACAGAGGTTAACTTTAATAATAATGCAAGTTATCAAAATCCATTAATTCAAACAAAAATATACTTATAAAAATTACACATCTTTCAACTATGGCTAACAAATATGTCCAATATAAAAGAAAAATATTAAATTTGCATATTTATAGCAAAAAAATAAGCGGATCTTAACTTGATATAGCTATATGATAGATGAAAGGAAATTAATATTATCTGTTAAATCTGGTTCCGAAAAAGCCTACCGGACCTTGTATGAAATGTGGGTATCAAGGTTATATCAATTTGTATATCAATATGTAAAATCGGAAGAAACAACAGATGATGTCGTACAGGAAACATTCTATCGCATATGGATTAACCGAGAAAAACTAGATGCCAAGTCATCATTCAAAGCTTATCTGTTTACAATTGCTTATCATTTATTGCTTAAGGAGTTACGCCGACAGTTAAATAACACCTCAATGGAGGAGTTTATAGAATATAATGACAACATACGAACTTCAGGAGATGAAGCTGAAAAACAAATAGACTTCGATCAGTTCTGCAAAGCACTAAAACAAGCTAAAGAAAAACTTACTCCACGCCAACGTGAGATTTTTGAACTAAACAAAGAACAAAATTTATCTGTTGCAGAAATTGCAGAGCAACTATGCATAAAAGAGCAAGTAGTACGTAACCAATTATCAACGGCCTTAAAAATAATACGAACCGAACTTCAGCAATATTCTTTCATATTACTCCTTTTTTTAAGCCATTTCTAATTTTTATGTTTTCTAACATAGAAATATACATGTTATATTTTACGTGTTTGTGGATATTACCAATAAACAAGGTAATAGTTTTATGGACACAAACATACAGAACAAGGTAAAAGATTTATTAGATAAATTCCGTTCGGGAGCTATATCTTCTGAGGAATTTAAAGAGTTATCGGCAAAGATAAACCAGTCATCTGAAGCTGATTTAGAGTTTCTGTTTTCTGACGAATGGGATAAATTCAACAGCTATGAGCCTTTATCACAAGATAAAATAAACTCTCTGTATAGAAAACTGAACAAGCAAAGACACATAACGCCATTCATGAAAGTGCAAAAATATTGGTTACAAATAGCAGCATCCATTCTTTTGATACTATCATGTGGCATTAGTATTTTATACTACACTCAGCATAAAGATATTGAATATCTTGCTCAGCAAAATATAACCATAAACTCAGGTGAACATGGAACTTCATTGGTAACATTGCCCGATGGAACTCTTGTACATCTGAATGCAAAATCATCACTGTCCTACAAACAGGATTTCGGACGTGATAACCGTAAGGTAGAATTGTCGGGTGAAGGATATTTTGAAGTTAAAAAGAACACAGAGAAACTGTTCATTGTAGGCACTGAAGTAATGGATATTACAGTAACAGGAACAACATTTAATGTATATGCGTATGAGCACAAAAATTTTGTTGAAATGGCTCTTGTAGAAGGAAGTGTCAATGTTACAACAAAAGATCCCGCTCATAATACATTGAATGTAAAGCCGAACCAGAAAGTGATATACGATAAACGAACAGGGTTATTGAGTCTTGAAGAAACTTCAAATAAAATGGAAACAGCATGGCTGACCAAAGAGCTTACTTTCCGACATGAGAAGATGAAAGATGTATTCCAATGTCTGGAACGTAAATTCGGAGTAACTTTCAACATAAAGAACAAAAATATATTACAGGATGTGTATACAGGTTCTTTTAATGATGAAAATATAAGAAGCGTTCTGAATGTGTTGAAAATACACTACGGATTTGAATACACAATGGATGAAGAAACCATAACCATAGAATAACAACTAATTTAAATATTAACCTTAAAACTATGAAAAGACAGATGAAAACATGAAAAAAACATCCCCGGACAATCGGCAATCATCCGGGGAAATGGCTCAGTCCATAAGTAAAACTATGTTGGCGCATAGTAAAACCGAACTTTAAACCTAAATTTATTACGTACTTATGAAAATCAAACATCAATTTACTGATTTGCACAAAGATAGTAAAAAGCGTAGTAAGATTTGCCTTTTATGTGCATCTTTGTGTATGTTTACATTTACCGGTGGTTATGCACAAACCGGAAAAGTCAGCCTCAACCTGAATAACGCATCGGTAAAAGAACTTTTTACTGCTATTGAAAAACAAACTCCCTACCGCTTCTCATACAGAGATGTAGAAGTAAACGGTAAAACAGGCATCTCTCTATCTGTTAAAGATGAAGAACTGAAAGACCTGCTTACAAGTGAACTGGCAAAACAGAACTTATCTTATAAAGTTTCAGGTAATAAGATTGTTATTACCCCTATCAAGAAAAAATCCGATAAAAAACAGCCAACGAATATATCTGGAAAGGTTGTCGATGCAAACGGTGAACCTATTATCGGTGCTACAATAAAGGAAGAAGGTACCAGTAATGGTGCTATAACGGATTTTGACGGTAATTATTCACTCACAGTTTCAAGCCCTGATGCAATTCTGCAATTCTCTTATGTCGGTTACAAATCTGAAGAATTTATGGCCGATAAAGGTGTAATCAATGTTACTATGCGAGAAGATACAGAACGCTTGGACGAAGTGGTTGTTACAGCATTGGGTATCAAACGTGCAGAAAAAGCGTTGTCATACAATGTTCAGCAAGTAAAATCAGAAGAGCTTGTAAGAGTAAAAGACGCTAACTTCGTAAACTCACTGAATGGTAAAATTGCCGGTGTAAGCATCAACAAGAGTGCCAGTGGTGTCGGTGGTGCTACACGTGTAGTAATGCGTGGTGCAAAATCTATAGAAGGTGATAACAATGCACTCTATGTAGTAGACGGTATTCCATTGTTCAATACAAACATGGGAAATACAGACAGTGGTATCATGGGTGAAGGAAAGGCCGGAACTGAAGGTATTGCCGACTTCAACCCTGAAGATATCGAAAGTATCTCTGTATTGAGCGGTCCGTCGGCAGCAGCATTGTATGGTAGTAGTGCAGCAAACGGTGTGATCCTTATCACCACTAAAAAAGGTAAAGAAGGTAAACTGCAACTTTCATTTTCTTCTTCTACCGAATTCAGCAAAGCATACATGACTCCTGAATTCCAAAATACTTACGGTAATAAAAAGGATATGTATGAAAGCTGGGGTGAAAAACTCGCCACTCCTTCTGATTATGACCCTAAAAAAGATTTTTTCAACACAGGAACTAACTTTATCAACTCATTGACCTTAACAACCGGTACTAAACAGAACCAGACATTTGCTTCTATCTCGTCTACCAACTCTGACGGTATCGTTCCCAACAACTCATACAACCGCTTGAACTTTACGATCCGTAATACTTCAACTTTCCTGAATGACAAGTTACAACTTGATTTAGGAGCATCGTATATCAAGCAAGATGACAAGAACATGGTTTCGCAAGGTCAATACTGGAATCCGGTTATGGCAGCCTACCTCTTTCCACGAGGAGAAAATTTTGAAGAAATCAAAACTTTCGAACGCTTTGACGACAGCCGTAAAATTCCCGTTCAGTACTGGCCGATAGCAGAATCAACTTATGCTTCGCAGAATCCATACTGGACCGCATTCCGTAACGTTTCAACCAACAATAAGAGCCGCTACATGTTCAATGTAGGATTAACTTACAAGATAACCGACTGGATTAATCTGGCTGCACGTTACAGAATGGACGATACTTATGTAAAATTCGAACGTAAGATTTATGCATCTTCCGACCAGGTTTTTGCAGAAGGTACTAAAGGACATTACGAATATAGCAATTACAATGACCGTCAGGAATATGCTGACTTCATGGTAAATATTAATAAGCAGATCAAAGACTTTAATATTTCTGCCAACCTTGGATGGAGTTATTCCAATTATTGGGCATTGGAAAGAGGATATAAAGGAACCTTACTGAAAGTTCCTAACAAATTTGCTGTTTCCAATATCGACCCGTCAAACGGCCGTACTTCAGAAAAAGGCGGTGACAGCCGTATCCGTAACCATGCTATTTTCGGCAACGTCGAACTGGGATGGAAGAGTATGCTTTACTTAACCTTGACCGGACGTAACGACTGGAACTCCCGTCTGGTAAATACCAACGAAGAATCATTCTTCTACCCTTCTATCGGTTTGTCTGGTATTATTTCGGAAATGGTACAGCTTCCTGAATTTATTTCTTATTTGAAAGTACGTGGTTCTTATACAGAAGTTGGTGCTCCAGTTTCTCGTTCTGGATTAACTCCTGGTACAGTAACAACTCCAATCGTCGGAGGTATTCCGTCGCCGACATATATTTATCCATTCACTGACTTTAAAGCTGAACGCACCAAATCTTACGAAGTGGGAGTTAGCTTACGCCTGTGGAACAAATTCAGTGCAGAAGTTACTTACTATAAATCGAATACATACAACCAAACATTCCTGGGAGATTTACCGGAATTCACCGGTTATCAGAAGATTTACCTGCAAGCAGGTAACGTAGAAAATAGAGGTTGGGAAGCTTCTTTCGGCTATAATGATAAGTTTAAAAACGGTCTGGCTGTTTCTTCTACATTTACATTCTCAAAGAATATAAATGAGATTAAGGAGATGGTGAAAGACTATCATACCGATTTAATGGAAGCTCCAATTAACATTCCGGAAGTACTGAAAGACAATGGTCGCGTTATTCTGAAAGAAGGTGGAAGTATTCACGATATTTATGCAAACACTTTCTTCAAGAAAGATAGTCAGGGATATGTTGAAGTAAAAAGTGACGGAACCTTCGGTCTGGAAAGAGGTGAGCCTGTATACTTAGGAAAGACATCTCCAGACTTTAACATGGGATGGAACAATGCCCTGTCATATAAAGGATTTGGATTCAGTTTCTTAATCAACGGACGATTTGGTGGAGTGGTTACTTCTTCTACCGAAGCTATCCTCGACCGTTTCGGTGTATCCAAACGTTCTGCAGAAGCTCGTGATGCCGGAGGTGCTCTATTCCCAGGACAAGGCCGGGTAGATGCAAAGACATACTACCAAATGATTGGTACAGGAGGTTATGAAACTTCAGGATACTACCTGTACAGCGCAACAAATATCCGCTTGCAAGAAATGACATTCAGTTATACAATGCCAGACAAATGGTTTGCCAATGTACTGAAAGATGTTACCGTTTCTTTCATTGCTAACAATCCATGGATGTTATATTGCAAAGCTCCCTTTGACCCTGAGCTAACACCGTCAACAAGCACTTACGGACAAGGTAATGATTATTTCATGCAACCCAGCGTACGCAGTTTCGGTTTTGGCATTAAATTTAAACTATAAAAAACAAACCCTTTGATTATGAAAAAGATAAACCAATATAAATTTATAGCAGGCGTATTTGCAGTGTCACTATTGGCATCATGCAATTACGAAGAAATCAACACCAATCCATTTGAGCTGACCGATGAAGAAGGAGTCATGGACGGAGTTGCTGTAGGTGGTTTAATCACTACTATCGAACGTACAGTATTTCCAGTAGGAACACAGGCAGATGATACTGACATTATCAATCAGTATCAAACAGACTATCACTTATCGGCTGACTGCTGGAGTGGTTTCTTCGGACAAAACAATACATGGGGAGGTGGAAACAGTAACGTTACCTATTTCTTGAATGACAGCTGGATTTCCGGAACTTATAAACGTGCATATACCAACGCACTTGACCCATGGAAAAAGCTGAAAGCCGCAGCCGAGAAAAACAATACTCCTGAAGTATTTGCCTTAGCACAAATTCTGAAAATTTCAGCGTGGCACAAAGCATTGGAATGTTTCGGTCCGATGCCTTATTCACATGCAGCCGATGCTACCATGAATATCCCATTCGATTCCGAGAAAGATATTTATACAGCTATATTTAAAGATCTGACAGAAGCCATTGAGATCCTGACAGAAAAGGCAGAAAATGGTGTAGAGGTTATGAGTGAATATGATGTTGTATATGCTGGTAACTCAACCAAATGGGTAAAATATGCAAATTCTCTGCTACTCCGTCTTGCTATGCGTGTCCGCTACGCCGATGAAGCCTTATCGAAACAATATGTTTCACAGGCATTAAACCATTCCATTGGTGTCATGACTGCCAAAGACGATGAAGCACAGATGAGTACAGGAGCCGGATACACATTCCGAAACAACATCTATTGGTTGTCTGAACAATATGATGAATCTCGCATGGGTTCGTCTATGTTCTCTTACTTAATAGGATATGAAGACCCTCGATTAAGTGCTTACTTCTTGCCAGTAGACTCTAAAAGTACACAAGGAAAAGAAGCGTTCGATGGGAAACAGTATCAGGCAGTTCCTGCAGGACATCTATATGGAAAGAATGATGAATATAAGATGTTTTCTAAACCTAACATACAAGCAGCTACACCAACTTACTGGTTACGTGCTTCCGAAGTCTACTTCCTGCGAGCTGAAGCTGCTTTAATATGGGGCGGTGAATTTGGAAATGCAGAAGACTTGTATAAGCAAGGTATTGAAATGTCTTTCCAGGAAAACGGAATCAGCTCAGCCGTAGATGCTTACATGAATTCTGGTAAAACCCCGATCAAGCATGAAGTTGGTGGAAGTTATTCTTGTAGTTTTGCTGCTCCTTGTGCCACAACCGTAAAATTTGAAGGTAATACGGAACAGAAACTCGAAAAAATCATGATCCAGAAATGGATTGCTCTTTTCCCTAACGGACAAGAAGCCTGGACAGAATGGAGAAGAACCGGATATCCTAAACTGAACCCTGTTATGGCAAACAGAGGTAGCAGCCAAGGAGTTACAACAGAAGGAGGCATTCGCCGAATGATTTATCCTATCAGTTTCTACCAAACAGCTGACGGACAGAAGATTTATAACGAAGCCGTTAAAATGCTAAGCAACGGACAGGACTTACCTAGTACACACTTGTGGTGGGACTGCAAATAATAACCGAATAATTAATACAGTAAAGACATGAAAACACTAAAAAAATTATTATACATCATACCTTTATTGGGAGCAATGATAACCTCTTGTACCGATGTAGAAAACATAGAAGTAGAACACATCGGCGGGTATAACACTTTAGGAGACAGTGAATATTACGCTAACTTACGTGCCTATAAGGAAACAGCTAAGAACTACGGACGTCCGGTTGCTTTCGGCTGGTTCTCAAACTGGGCTCCTTCAGGTGTAATGAGAAAAGGTTACTTATCTTCAGTACCCGACAGTATGGATATTATCTCCATGTGGAGTGGTGCTCCGGGAAGATATGAAATCACTGAAGCACAGAAGGCAGACAAAGAATTTGCACAGAAAGTAAAAGGAATCAAACTGCTGGAAGTTAGCTTACTTTCTCACCTGGGAAAAGGCAGAACTCCTGAATATATCTACGATGAGATTGAAAAACAGGCAGCCGAAGAAGGATGGTCTGATTCAGAACTTGCAGCAGCAAAAAAATACGCACGCTGGGATTTCTGGGGATTCAAATCGCACAATTTCGACAATACGGAAGAATTGAATCAAGCCTTGGCCAAATACGCTAAAGCACTTTGTGATTCACTTTTTGTCAGTGAATGGGACGGCTTTGATATTGACTGGGAGCCGAGAAACGGTTTTAACGATTCAGACGGAACACTCAACCAAACAACTATTGAGTTTTTGGTTAAAGAAATGGGTAAATATATCGGTCCGAAAAGTGACCTAGAAGGCAAAGGACACAAGTTATTATGTATCGACGGAGATATCAAATATTTTTCTCCTGAAATGGAAGAGTATGTAGACTATTGGATAACACAATCTTACGGAAGCTCTTCGCCTCATCAGTATTCTCCAGGGAACATCCCAGAAAAGTTGATTATCACAGAAAACTTTGAATCTTATGCAACTTCAGGAGGACGTCTATTACAACAAGCTGCCTGGATGCCAGCAGAAGGATATAAAGGAGGAGTTGGTGCCTACCGATTTGACAATGATTATGATAATGCACCCGACTACAAATGGATGCGTCAGGCAATTCAAATCAATCAACAGGTATTCAACGAATGGAAAGCCAATCAAGGGAAAAAATAATACGAATCATGAAATTCTAAAGATATGAAACAACTATTAAAATATTTGGCGTTTTGCACCATAGCTGTATTGCTGAACAGTTGCAATGACAGTGAAAGCGACCTGCTGGAAGCAAAAGTTTACTTCGAAAGCAAAGAACATACCATTGAAGTTCTAGATGATAAACCTATCATTTATGAATTACAATCCAGAGTTTCTTCTGCATGCTCCTCTCCTGTTGAAGTATGCTATAGCATTGCAGGACAGAATGTAGTAAACGAATATAATAAGAAATACGGGACTAACTATGAAATGCTTAATGCGTCTAATGTGAAATTAGGAAGTAATACAACAAGCATACCTAGTGGAACAATTTACTCAGAAAAAGTACCTATAGAATTTTCAAATCTAGGAAATATAGAAGAAGGTAAATCTTATCTGCTCCCTGTATGTATTCAATCTTCATCCATCCCTGCTATTGCGGGAACTGACATTCTTTACTTTGTCATAACCAAGCCCGTACAGATTAAGAAAGCTGCTCAGTTCCAAAGTAATCACATTAAGATTCCTTTGGCTAGTGGAACAATATATAAGTCTGTAACTTATGAAGCACTTATCTATATTAATCAACTGCTGAGCAATAATACCATTATGGGTAATGAAGGAATTTTGATTCTTCGTATTGGTGACACAGCTTTACCAGATGGTCATAATGATTGGATTCAGATTGCAGGAACCAAACAGTATCATTCTACTCAAGCATTTGAAACAGGTAAATGGTACCACGTAGCATTCACTTATGATCAGCCTTCTGGTAAAACAGTTCTTTACATCAATGGTAGTAAAGCTGCTGAATCTACATGGGATACCCCAAGTTTCGACTTAGCTTCAGAAGGATCAGGAGGATTCTTCATCGGTAAGGTTGCCGGGTTTATGTGGGGAGAACGTCCATTCTATGGTTACATGAGTGAAGTAAGACTTTGGAATGTTGCACGCACAGAAAACCAAATTAAACAAAACATGCTGAACGTTGATCCGAATTCAGACGGTCTGGCAGCTTACTATAAGCTCAATGGAACTGATCAGTTTGAATCAGGAGGAACATGTTATGTAAAAGATGCATCACCTAATGGTATGGATGGTCTGGCAAACGGAGGAGGAAGTGCATTAAATATTATTGATCTGGAAACTCCAATAGCTATAAAATAAAAAATTACAATTCTTCATATCCTTTACTTAAGGATAAAGGAGTAAAGGAATGAAGAAAAATGCCTGCTTTTTTAACAGATTTGCTAAATATATTTGCAAGTTTGTGTAAAATCCGCCCGTTCAACGACGGGGACACCGTTTCCTGACCCACAACGAAAGGAGGCGCGCACATGCCCACCCAGGTAACCAACTATCAGTGCCCGGCCTGTACCGGCCCCCTGCATTTTTCGGCCGAGACCGGCAAGCTCACCTGTGACTACTGCGGCTCTGCGTATGACGTCGCGGAGATCGAGGCGCTCTATGCGCAAAAGGAGGCCGAGGCTGCCGCTGCCAAGGAAGCGGCCGACGCAAAGGCGGAGGCGGCGAAGGCGGACGCCGCCGCCGACGGCGGCTGGGACACCTCCGACCTCAGCAGCGACTGGGGCGCGGACGCCGACGGTCTGCGGGCCTACGGCTGCCCGTCGTGCGGCGCGGAGCTGATCTGCGACGAGACCACCGCCGCCACCTCCTGCCCCTACTGCGGCAACCCGACGGTCGTGCCGGGGCAGTTTTCCGGCGCGCTCAAGCCGGAGTTCGTGCTCCCGTTCAAGATGACGAAGGACGACGCGGTGCGTGCGCTGCGCGCACACTACCGGGGCAAGCCCTTCCTGCCGCGCTCGTTCACGGCCGGCAACCACATCGAGGAGATCCAGGGCGTGTATGTCCCGTTCTGGCTGTTTGACGGCGGCGCGGAGGGCTCGGCCAGCTACCGGGCCAGCAACACGAGCGTATATGAGACCGGCGACTATGAGGTCACCGAGACCATGCACTACGACGTATTCCGCGCCGGGTCGCTCGCGTTCGAGAAGATCCCGGTGGACGCATCCTCCAAGATGCCCGACGACCACATGGACTCCATCGAGCCGTTTGACTACACGCAGATGCAGCCGTTTTCCACGGCGTACCTGCCGGGTTATCTGGCCGATAAATACGACGTGTCCGTTGACGACAGCCGTGACCGGGCCGACGCCCGCTGCCGCGAGACGCTCGCGCAGGCCCTGCGCGACACCGTTACCGGCTACGGCACGTGCATACCCGAGCATGAGGACATCTCGCTCCGGCGCGGCAAGGTGCACTACGCCCTGCTGCCGGTGTGGATGCTGAGCACGAAGTGGAACGGCGAAAGCTTCCTCTTCGCCATGAACGGACAGACCGGCAAGCTTGTCGGTGACCTGCCGACCGACCGCGGCCGCTATTGGGGCACGTTTGGAGCGATCGCAGGCGTGGTCACAGTCGCGCTGACGGTCATCCTGCAGTTTATGTAAGGAGGCGGACACCATGAAACAAAAACTGACCGCGCTGCTGCTCGTGCTGCTGCTGGCTGTCACGCTCGTGCTGCCCGTCATGGCAGCAGCGCCCTATGTCGACGATGAAGCCGCGATCCTCACGCTCTCGGAGGTCGAAACGCTCGAGGCGCGCGCCGCCGAGATCTCGGAGCACTACGGCGTCGGCGTGTACATCTGCATACTCGATGACTTCGGCGACTATGGCTATCCCGACGCCGCGACCGCGTCCTATTCGATCTACCATGCGCAGTCGCTCGGCTATGGCAGCGGGCGCGACGGCATCCTCCTGCTGCTGAGTATGTCGAACCGCAAGTACGTCACCTTTGTCTACGGCGACAAGGCAGAGCCCATCTTCCCGGACGGCAAGCTCATCAAGCTCGAGAACGCCTTTCTCGACGACTTTGCGGACAACGACTGGTACGACGGCTTCTCGGACTATCTTGAGGGCTGCACCAGGATCCTCAGCGTCGACTCCGGCGAATTCACGTGGCCGCAGTTTCTCCGCCACCTCGGCATCTCGTTCGGCATCGGGCTCTTGCTCGCGCTGATCGTGTGCCAGCTGCTGAAGATGAAGATGCGCTCCGTCTACCGCCAGGCTGAGGCCTCGGCCTACGTCACGGCCGATGGGCTGCAGCTGACCCGGCGCGAGGACGTCTTCACCCACACGACCACGGTGCGCCACAAGATCGAGCGCCAGAGCGACTCGAGCAGCTCAAGCGATTCGAGCAGCTTTTCCGGCGGCGGCGGCCACGGACGCAGCGGCTCGTTCTGATACAAAAGCCCGCCCCCACATATTCCAAACCAAGGAGGCGGAAACAGATGAAAAAACGCATTCTCAGCATTGTCCTGTGTCTGGTCATGGTGTTCAGCCTGCTGCCGTTCACGGCAAGCGCGGCAAGCGCCATACCGATCAACGAAGAGACCTTCCCCGACCCGGTGTTCCGGGAATACGTGCTCAAGATCGTCGGCAGCTCGGTCCTGACTGAGGAGAAGGCCCAGCAGATCGAAGTGCTCGACGTCAGCAAGAATAACATCAAAAAGGTGCTCGGCGACCGCGCCCCCATCACGAGTCTCATGGGCATCCGATACCTGAGATATGTGAAGGATCTCAATTGCAGCGGCCAGGAACTGAAGAAAACACTCAATCTGGAGCAGAACTCGAGAGTGGAAAAGCTCGACTGCTCCGGAAACCAGCTCACCGGTCTGTGGTTTCACAAGGGCAGCTCGCTCAAGTATCTGACCTGCAGCGCAAACAAGTTCACCGCACTCAACCTGAGCAAGAACCCAGAGCTCACCGAGCTGAACTGCAGCAACAATAAGCTCACCTCGCTCGACCTGAGCGCCAACACAAAGCTCCAGAAAATCAACGCGAGCAGCAACAAGCTGACAGCCCTCGACGTCCGGCAATTGCCGGAGCTGACGCATCTCTATCTTTGGAGCAATTCTGACCTCAGATCCATTGACGTCAGCAAAAACACCAAGCTGGAGTTTCTGAGTGTCTCCCATTGCAAGCTGACCTCGCTCAATGTGAGCAACAACCGGAAGCTGGTTGAGCTCTTTGTCTATAATAACCAGCTCACCGCGCTCGATGTGCGCAGCAACTATCTGCTCAAGACGCTGGACTGCTATGAAAACCAGATCACCGCGCTCGACCTGAGCTACAATGGCGCCCTCGAGGATCTTGGTGTTAACGACAATCCGATCACCGAGCTCGACCTCCGCGCGCAGAGCAATCTGCAGAAGCTTTCGTGCAGCAAGATGCAGCTCAAGAAGCTGGATGTGAGCCGCTGCCCCAAGCTCCGGCGGCTGTACTGCAACGACAACCAGATCGAGACGCTCGACCTGCGCAGCAACAAAAAGCTCGAAACGCTCTGCTGCCAGAATAACCGCCTCTCGTGGCTGAACCTGAGCAGCAACACGGCGCTCGATCCGCGCTATGTGGACTGCTCTGGCAACGTCTACGACATCAAGGTGGATGAAAACCTCCAGTATAGGGTCTATCCTGACCTGCCGTGCTACGGCGCGACGGAGGGCACATACTTCACGGCCGCCCGCGCGAGCGACTGGACCGGCGGCACGGTCAGCAAGGTCGACGGTTGGGACGTGCTGACGCTCGATAACCGCGACGTCAAGGAGGTCACCTACAAGTACGACACCGGAAACGCCAAGATCGGCAAGGTGGCGTTTACGCTCAAGACCGAGGTGCCCGCAAAGTATATCACCATCTCCTTCGACCCCAACGGCGGCACCGGCACAATGAAGCCCATGAGGGTCAAAGCAGGTGTTGGCTACACACTCCCCGAATGTACCTTCACCCCGCCCGAGGGCAAGGAGTTTGCCGGCTGGCTCGCAGTAAACGGCAATGTGTACCCCGCCGGTCACGACGCATACTCCACCTACGACCAAAGCCTCAAGGCGACATGGAAGGACAAGGAAGCAGCAGAAATCACCATCACCTTTGAGCCCAACGGCGGCACGGGCACGATGCAGCCCATGAAGGTCAAGTCGGGCGAGGACTTCTTCCTCCCCGAATGTGCCTTCACTCCGCCGGAGGGCAAGGAGTTTGCCGGCTGGCTCGCACCGAACGGTAAAGTATTCGCCGCCGGTGCAATCGTACACGACTACAACGACTGTGTCCTCAAGGCGACATGGAAGGACACGACGGAAGTCGACGTGACGCAGATGTTCACCGACGTGACGAAAAACTGGGCGTACCCCGGCATCCAGTACTGCGTGACGCACGGCATCATGGGCGGCATGGGCGACGGCACGTTTGCCCCGACCGGCACGACGACGCGCGCGCAGATCGTGCAGATCCTCTATAACCTCGAGGGCACGCCGGCGGTGAGCGGCACGACGCCGTTTACCGACCTGACCGCAAACTGGTACAAGCCCGCCATCCTCTGGGCATACCAGAACAATGTGGTCGCGGGCACATCGCCGACCACGTTCGACCCGGAGGGGCCCGTCACGCGCGAGCAGATCGCAGTCATCCTCACGCAGTACATGTTCCATGTCCTCAAGATGGAGCGTACGTGGACGCCCGCCGACCTGAGCACGTTCCCGGACGGCGCGCAGGTGAGCAGCTGGGCGAAGGAGGCTATGCAGGATGCGGTCGCGCTCGGCCTCATCAACGGCACCAAGGCGTCTGACGGCTTGGTCTACCTCGACCCGCAGGGCAGCGCCACCCGCCAGCAGGTCGCGACGATCCTGATGAACTTCTGCCAGAACGTGAAGAAGTAACATAACGGCATTTTTCGCAGATGCACCCCGGAATGCACCGGGGTGCATCTTTTTGCGCTGCTGAAAACATTTTGCTTTCTTTTTGCCGCTGTACGTGGTACACTATAATGTACAATTTTATCAGGAGGTATTTTTCTATGCCGGAAAATTATATTACTTGCCAGGATGAAAAGGGCAGCATCAATATCTCTGAGGACGTCGTTGCCGCGATGGTGCGCGCAGCGATCACGGAAGTGGACGGCGTCGCCGGGATCGCGACCTCTGCCGGGACGGAGCTGGCCGAGCTGCTCGGCATCAAGTCCGCTGCCAAGGGCATCAAGGTGCAGATCGTCGACGGCACGATGACGGTCGACACGATCATCACGGTGCGCTATGGCTGCAGCGTTGTGGCCGTTGCCAGAGCGGTGCAGGAGTCCGTCACGAGCGCGGTGGAGTCCATGACCGGTATCGGCAAGCCCATTGTCAACGTGCACGTGTCCGGCGTGGCGTTTGACAAATAAGGAAAAGCAGGAGAAATCACTATGACAAGAACGGTTGCGCGTGAGATCGCGATCCAGCTCAGCTTTGCCGCGCAGCTCGCCGGGGAGGACGCCCGCGAGACGGCGGATGCATTTTTCAGCCGGGAGTATTTTGCGACACTGGCGGAGGAAGATCCGCTGTTCCGGGAGTATCCGGACGATACGCAGCTTGACTACATCCGCCGGCTGACCGGCCTGGTCTATGACCATATGTACGAGCTCAACCACATGATCGAGAAATATGCCCGCGGCTGGCGGCTTGAGCGCATCTCACGCACCGCTGCGGCGATCATGCGCTGCGCCATGTGCGAGATCCTCTATATGGACGACGTGCCGAATGCCGCTGCGATCAACGAGGCGGTGCAGCTTGCCAAGGGCTATGAAGAGCCGGAGACAGTCGCATTCATCAACGGCGTGCTCGGAAGCTTTGTGCGCGGTGAGCTTGCGCAGGAAGCAGAGCCCACCGCAGAGGCGGAAGCAGCGCCCTCCGAGACGCCGGGCGAGGTGCTCGCTCCGTCGGAAGATGGCTGCGCAGAAGGCTGAAATGGAGCGTACATCCTTTACCGTCACAGAGCTCAATGCCCATATCAAGCAGCTTCTGGACGCAGACACGCTGCTCGGCAACGTCTGCGTGACGGGCGAACTGTCAAACTATAAGGTCTATCCGTCCGGACACCACTACTTCACACTCAAGGATGCCGAGAGCAGCCTGCGCTGCGTGATGTTTCGCAGCAGCGCACAGTCGCTGCGCTTTCGTCCGGCGAGCGGCATGAGTGTGGCAGCGGTCGGCCGCATCGCGGTCTACCCGCGCGACGGCGCGTATCAGCTCTATTGTACGCGGCTCATCCCCGGCGGTGTCGGCGACCTGTATGCCGCCTATGAGCAACTCAAAGAGCAGCTGCAAAAAGAGGGACTGTTTGACCGCGCACACAAAAAACCGCTGCCGCAGTTTCCACAGCGGATCGCCGTGATCACGTCGTCCGCCGGCGCGGCGGTGCGCGATATCATCCGCGTGCTCGGCAAGCGCTGGCCGGCCAGTGAGGTCGTGCTGCTGCCCGTGCGCGTTCAGGGTGTGGAAGCTCCGGCGGAGATCGCCGGGGCGATTCGTTATGCCAACCGCTATCATGTGGGCGATCTCATTATCACCGGACGCGGCGGCGGCTCGATCGAGGACCTGTGGGCGTTTAATGACGAGCGCGTTGCGCGCGCGATCTATGACTCGGACATTCCGGTCATCTCCGCCGTCGGTCACGAGCCGGATGTGACAATCTCGGACTTTGTGGCTGACCTGCGCGCGGCGACGCCGTCCAATGCGGCGGAGCTTGCCGTGCCGAATGCGGAGGATCTGCGCGAGACGCTGCGCAGCTATGACATCCGTATGACGCAGGCGATGCGCAAGCAGATGACGCAGCGCCGCGCCGCGCTGGGGAATTTGGCCGGCCGGCGCGTTTTGCAGTCTCCGGCGGCGTATTTTGATCTCCGGCGGGTGGAGCTTGACTACACTCGTAGCCGCCTGACCGCGGCGGGGGAACGCTATCTTGCCTCACGCAGACGGGCCTTTGCGCAGTGTGCAGCGGCACTCGACGCGATGAGTCCGCTCAAGGTGCTCGGCCGCGGCTATGCCGTGGCGTCGGATGCAGCCGGGACGGTCCTCCGCTCGGCAGGACAGGTTCAGCCCGGAGATGCGATCCGCGTACAGCTTCAGGATGGTGCGCTGCACTGCACCGTGAACAACAGGGAGGAAGCTCATGGCAAAACAGGAACTGACCTTTGAAGCGTCCATGCAGCGGCTGGATGAGATCGTCAAGCAGCTGGAAAAGGGTGATGTGCCGCTCGATGCGTCGCTGGCGCTGTTCGAGGAGGGCTCGCACCTGCTCAAAACCTGCAATGCGTTGCTCGACACCGCTGAGCAGAAGGTCGTGCAGATGAAAAAAGGGAGTGACGGTGCGCCCGTCGAGCTTCCGTTTGAAACAGAGGAATGACGCATGGATTATCAGACGCAGTATCACGAATACAAGGCGCTTGCGGATGCGGCGCTCAATACGTACTTTACGGACACGAGCGTGTCCTATCACCGTCTGCTTGAGGCGATGCACTACAGCCTTGCCGCCGGCGGCAAGCGGCTGCGCCCGGTGCTCGTGCTCGCGTTTTGCGCTGCCTGCGGCGGAGACGTGCGCGCAGCGCTTCCGGTCGCATGCGCGGTCGAGATGGTGCATACTTATTCGCTGATCCATGACGACCTGCCGTGCATGGACAATGACGATCTGCGCCGCGGCAAGCCGACCAACCACGTAGTGTTCGGCGAGTGCACGGCGACGCTTGCGGGCGACGCGCTGCAGGCGGAGGCGTTCCGCACGATCCTCTCGACGGAGCTGCCGGCGGAAATGCGCGCCGAGTGTGCACGGCTTCTTGCCGAGGCTGCTGGTGAAAACGGTATCTGCGGCGGACAGCAGCTCGACATGGAGGGCGAGGGTAAGGCGCTCACGAAGGAGGAGCTGATGGACATCAATGACCGCAAAACGTCGGCGATGATCTATGCTGCCTGTCTCATGGGCGTGACCTGCGGCGGCGGAAACGAGCGGCAGCGCGAGGCGGCGGCGAAATATGCCAAGGCGCTCGGCCTGGCCTTCCAGATCCGTGACGATATGCTCGATGTCATCAGCACGGAGTCGGTGCTCGGCAAGCCTATCGGCTCGGACGCGCGCGAGGGTAAGAATACCTTCATGGCGCTCTACGGTCTTGAGCGCTGCGGCGCGTACGTGCATGAGCTGTCCGAACAGGCGGCAGCTGCTGTGGACGGCGCATTTGCAGACAGCGCGTTTTTGCAGCAGCTTGCCCGTTCGCTTGCAGACCGGAAAAACTGAACCAACGAAACACCGGCATCCGGTGAAAATACGAAAAGTGTCGGCTTACACTTGTAAAGTCCGGCACTTTTTGTTATAGTATAGATTGTATTATTATACGATACGTGAGGTATTCTGTTTTGAGTATATTAGAGCGAATCCATTCACCGGCTGACCTGAAGGCGCTGCCGGCGGGAGAAATTCCGGAGCTGTGTGCGGAACTTCGTTCTTTCCTGGTGCAAAGTCTCTCGAAAACCGGCGGACATCTCGCCTCGAACCTCGGCGCGGTGGAGCTTACGGTCGCAATCGACCGTGTCTACAATACCGAGCGCGACCGGCTCGTATTTGACGTCGGACACCAGAGCTATGTGCACAAGCTCCTGACCGGGCGGCGCGAAGCGTTTTCGACGCTGCGGCAGTTCGGCGGCATCGCCGGCTTCCCAAAGCCGGACGAAAGTGTGCACGATGCATTCGTAGCAGGCCATGCCTCCACGTCGATCTCCGTTGCGCTGGGTATGGCGCGGGCGCGCACGCTCATGGGGGAGAATTATGACGTCATTGCCTTGATCGGTGACGGTGCGCTGACAGGCGGCTTGGCCTACGAGGGGCTGTCGGACGCCGGGCAGAGCGGTGAGCCTATGGTAATCGTGCTCAATGACAACGGCATGTCGATCAACAAAAACGTCGGCGGCATGGCAACGCTTCTGTCGAAGCAGCGTGTCAAGCCGGGGTATCTGCATTTTAAGCGGTTTTATCGCAGCACTGTCGGAAAAGCGCCCGGACTTTATCGGGTATTGCATCACATCAAGGAGCATGTGAAAGATCTTGTCCTGCCGAACAATATGTTTGACGACATGGGCTTTTATTACATCGGACCTGTCGACGGGCACGATGAGCCGCAGCTGGAAAAAATGCTGCGCTGGGCGCGCGACCTGCGTCAGCCGGTACTGCTGCACGTGGTGACGCAAAAGGGCAGGGGCATCTCGTATACCGAGCAAGCGCCGGAAAAATACCACGGCGTCAGCTCGTTCGACCCTGTGACCGGCGCACTGCCTGCGTCAAAGCCGGATTTTTCGCACGTGTTCGGGCAGACGCTTTCGCAGCTTGCGGACGAAGATCCGACCGTCGTTGCCATCACGGCGGCCATGCTGACCGGAACGGGGCTGGAGACGTTTGCCAAGGCGCATCCCGAGCGTCTGTATGACGTCGGTATTGCCGAGGGGCACGCCATCACGATGGCCAGCGGCATGGCAAAGCAGGGACTCAAGCCGGTTGCCGCGATCTACTCGAGTTTTCTGCAGCGCGCGTATGATATGCTCATCCACGACACATCGCTGCAGCGGCTGCACCTTGTGCTTGGCGTTGACCGTGCCGGTATCGTCGGCAACGACGGAGATACGCATAACGGCTGCTTTGATATCAGTTATCTGAGCTCCGTGCCGTATATGCGCATCCTCTGCCCGGCGAGCTTTGCCGAGCTGCGCGCCATGCTGCGCATGGCAGTCATGGAGCTGGATGGTCCGGTCGCCGTGCGCTATCCGCGCGGCGGAGAGGGCACATATCAGGCGTGCTCGCTCGAACCGGTCACAATTTTGCGCGAGGGCAGCGACCTGACGCTGCTGACCTATGGCATCGTCATCAACGATGTCCTGCAGGCGGCGCAGCTGCTTGCGCAGCAGGGAATCTCGGCAGAGGTCGTGAAGCTTGCGCAGGTTGCGCCGCTGGAAGCTGCCCCGGTGCTTGCATCGCTGCAAAAGACAGGGCGGCTGCTGGCGGTCGAGGATGTGTGCGCTGCCAACTGCATCGGAGAACAGGTACTGTCTGCAGCGGAGCAGGCAGGGCTGCCAATGAAAGAGGCCCGGCTGCTGAATCTCGGCAGCGGCATCATCCCGCACGGCGCACCGGATGTACTCAAAACGGCGTATGGCCTGGACGCGCAGGCCATTGCAGCCGCTGCACAGGCGCTGTGCGCAAATGACAGAGAGAAGGGGAACGACGCATGAAGAAGGTACGACTCGACCAGCTCGTCTTCGATCAGGGGCTGAGCGAGAGCCGCGAACGCGCAAAGGCGATTATTATGAGCGGTGTTGTCTATGTTAACGGCCAGCGCGCGGACAAGCCCGGTGCGCAGGTCGCGCCGGATGTGAATATCGAGGTGCGCGGCAACACGCTGCCCTATGTCAGCCGCGGCGGTTTTAAGCTGGAAAAGGCGCTCAAGGTCTTTCCCGTTGACCCGACCGGTCTGACGTGCATCGACTGCGGCGCTTCTACCGGCGGTTTTACGGATGTGCTGCTGAAAAACGGCGCTGCGAAGGTCTATGCCGTCGACGTCGGTTACGGTCAGCTCGCGTGGAGCTTGAGAAACGATGCGCGCGTCATCTCCATGGAGCGCACGAACGTGCGCTATATCACGGCCGAGCAGATCCCCGAACCGCTGGATCTTGCGGTCATGGATCTGTCCTTTATCTCTGTAAAACTGATCTTGCCGGCGGTCTGTCCGCTGCTCAAGGATGACGCAGAGGTCGTGTGCCTCATAAAGCCTCAGTTTGAAGCCGGGCGCGAAGAGGTCGGCAAAAAGGGCGTTGTCCGCGATCCGAAGGTACATCTTGAGGTGCTGGAGAGTTTTCTGGCGTTTGTTCCCGGTGCGGGCTACACCGTCATGGGACTGGATTATTCGCCCATAAAGGGACCCGAGGGCAACATCGAGTACCTCGGCTACCTGCGCAAGGGCAGCCATGACGCACCGCAGCTCGACCCGGCTGCCGTTGTTGCACAGTCGCACGGTGCGCTGGCGCACGGAAAAGAGAGCGGCGTATGAATCACATTGTCATAGCGGCCAATCCATACCGTGATATTGGCCTGCAAAAAGCGGTGACGGTTTACCGGATGCTCACAGAGCACGGCCATCGGGCAGTCATTGCCCCGGTGTTTTCACCAAAGGCGTATTTGCCGGACGACATTTCGCCGCAGCCGCTCGCGGAGGCGGCGCAGGACGCGGGCCTTATCATCGTCATGGGTGGCGATGGGACGATCCTGCACGTTGCAGCCCAGATGCGCGACCATCCGATACCGATCATCGGCGTGAATTTCGGCGGCAAGGGCTTTTTAGCCGGTCTGGAGGATGACGAGCTGGATATCCTGCTCGAGATTGCGGACGGACAGTATACGATCAGCCGCCGCATGATGCTTGATGTGGAGCTCGTGCGCAACGATCGGGTCATCTGTGCGCAGTCCGTGCTCAACGACGTGGTCATCCACGGCGGGCACGTGGACTGCATCGGCATCACGGCGTAC